>SAMEA3663015__coassemble_422_pt1 | contig 17193 bp, 17 predicted proteins | sample SAMEA3663015__metabat2_high_PE_021 | metagenome-assembled genome bin SAMEA3663015 (sample SAMEA3663015) | pig gut metagenome | biome: pig gut; feature: pig-associated habitat; material: faeces | place: France | collected 2012
GTTGCTGTCTGCCATAAGGCTTTTCCGTTTCCCTTTGAAGTCTCAGAAAAAATATTGGAAACCGCAGGGCGGCCGGATTATATTTTCAAGAGGCCGCCGGTACGCACCCGCTAATCTGCATGGGGCGGGCTTGGGAGGGGATTGGTTATCCCCTCCCAATAATTTGAGCGAAGCGGATATTTGCGCCGCAAAGCGGCGCTGAACTCGGACCAAAAAAGAGACATGCTTTCGCATGTCTCTTTTTTGCGATGTGGAAACAGTTTAGATGAACCAAAATACAAATCAATGAAATATTTGCCTAACGGCAAATGTGAAATAATGCCCTTCGGGCATTGTGAAATGTTCCGCTATAGCGGAACGTGATATGAAATAAATCCCCTCACGCCCGCAGGCATTTCACATGGCGAAGCCATATTTCACGCGCGAAGCGCATTTCACAAATCCCGTAAAGGATTTATTTCGTTGAAAAAAGCACTTGCTCAAAGCAAGTGCTTTTTTCTGAAGTATGTTGATAATAATGATACGGTTTCATATGGTTTCAAAAGGGTAACCCGGATTTGAAACCTCCCTGTCAACAAAACTGACTAGGTTTTATATGCCAGTTTTTATTTCAATTTTGCTGTCTGGAATCTCTAAACCCCAGTTATCCCAACCTACATAATTGTTTCTTGCAAACAATTCAATTTTTTCTTGTTCGGGGAACATTTTAGTAATTCCATCAATCACTTCAGCAGGTTTTACACTATGTGCGCCACGATGAACCTGCACCATTTGTCGCACATTTCTTGCTCCTCTAGGTTGAGGGAACTTGCCCTTCTTGAAAGCAAGCACAAACTCTGTTTGACTTAATGTGTATCGACCAGGATTGTGAACCATTTTATCCCACACAAAAGCAACCGTTTTATACTCAAACCCCCATGCTGTTCCCAATTCAATAGAATTGCTCATTTGAGGGCCAGTAGTCCACATAAACAGCAAACAATCATCTGCAGCAATCGAGGCAACATCTAACTCTTTTAGTTGCTTAAGTTTGAGCGTAGGATATTTGAAGGTGGCAGAACTGAGGAAAATCTTTTTCTCAAAACCGACATTCTCATCCTTGATGGTTGTTTTATCATATTGCATTTTTCCACCGTAATCCCATGGTGGGTCAGCATATATCACTTGATATTTTTTTTCCGGCAAAGGTGGATATACATCCTCTAATGGATTGACCTTTGTTCTCTGTTTTGCTTGTACGCTATACAGGGAGTATGCGGTTATGTCTTTATTTTCGCTCATTTCAATAAATCCTTACACTTTTTTATCATTATACACTCGCTTTGTATGAAAGTCAATATAAATGTTGCTTATAGTCCGTTGCCTTATTAACAACAGGTGCTGTAGAATATGGTTGCATAGGGGGGCTGTAAGTAATGATAACAGTTAGATTTGGCAATAGAATTAAGCAATTACGGCTAAGCAAAGGTCTCAGCCAAGAAAAATTTGCCATCTCGATTGACATGGATAGAACATACTATGCTTCCGTAGAGAAAGGCAAGAGAAACATCTCAATAGTGAATATAGAAAAAATCGCAAAAGGTTTAGATATATCACTCGAAGAATTATTTAGAGAGGTATAGGTGCAAATATTATGGCAAAAGCAGAACTTAGCAAACGAGATAATTGGCAGACCGAGTCTGGTCCTGGTGGACTCGCTGGAACTGCCGAGAAAAACTTGTTGCAGGCATTCCGAGCAGCATTCGTTGGGACAGAGTATGTTATCAATGACCACCCCACAGATTTGAAGCACATCTATGAGAACGTGGTGTTGAGCGAGGAAACACTTGCTCAAATTTTCTGCCCCGACGAAAGAGCTATGGCAAATGCCAAGAGTCGTGGTTGGGGTGTCTCTCCTGACTTTTCGATTCAAAATACAAGAACAGGTAAAATTTTATTCGGAGAAATCAAGCGCCAAGATGGATGGGTCGAAGGGAAAGACCCAAGTGCTGGCAGAGGAAACGCACACGAAAGAATGTGCAAACTGTTCACTCCGGGTTTGATAAAAAAGTATCGTGAAGCAAGTGGTATAACTGATACGGAAGTTCTTCCTTTTTGGGTCGTTCTTGAAGGTGATATTACAAGAGACCCTAAGCGAAACCGTGAAATTGCATTTTGGTTTGATACATACGACAAAAACTTTTTTATGTGGAGACCACAAATGACAAACCAAGACTTGATAGATCACTTTAATAATCATCTTAAAAAGTATTTAGATTAATATTGAGGACTTCTAAAGCTAATTGTCACTTTAGGAGTCCTTTTTATTTCACAATGAAACTATTTCAGCCACGATGAAACTTATCCCATCACAATGAAACTAACATAACAATAAAAGTTTCATTGTGATTTTTTAGGCAGTAAAAAATGGGGAGGCCTGAGTCCTCTAACTTCGACTTCCGTGCAATCAATTTCAATACAATGAAACAAACCAATTATGCTGAAGTGCCGAAAAGCCTTATGCTACAAGAGTTTTGGAATATAGAAAAAGCACGGTGGTTTCGTATCAAAACCATCGTGCTGATATGGCAAATCACGCTAATAATGATACCAAATGCACCCCAGGGTTAAGGCGGGGTGCATTTTACTCTGCCCGGGGTGCATTTTTCGGGGGCGGGGTGCATTTTCTGGGGGTGGGGTGCATACTTCGCTCTTATGTGAGTCAAATTGGGATTTCCTCTATCCGACCGTCTCGGTAGAGTCCCAAAATACGAGTAGGAAGATCATTCCTCGTAAGGTATACGATTTGTTCTTCCCGTATACCTTCATCGAGTTTTTCATAGGCTTCCAGTCCGAATCTCTCGACCGAATAGAACAAAAGATGCTCATAGTGCTCTTCGCCCGAATCGTTGAACTCAATAGTATTGTTCATAAAATCGTAGATGAGGTTGAGTTTCCGCCCATCTGCATATTCAAAGATGAATTCCCCATTGTAGTGTTGAAATTCTCGGATTCTTTTGCATAGTTCATCGAAGCTATCGTCCGAAAGCATCCCAAGACTGCTGCTTTTTGATGATGGAATAACACACCCGCCTAACAACACAAAGTAAAGATAGGTTGCGTTGGCGCGTACGATTTCCACAACGTCCCAATCTGATAAATTGTGGGTGTGGAAAAAGTCATTTCTGCATTCCGTGCGGAAGCAACTAACCATATCTGCTATGGTTTTTGCCCTACCGGGAAAAACAAATATATGCGGATTATTTTTCAGAAAGTATTCAAAAGTGCCTATCGAACTGTCCATATATTGGACCTGAGCCTGGGTAAGATCGATGTACTTAAACTTTACGGTTCTATCATTAGCAGGAACAATTGTCCAACTGCCATAATCCCACTTGTATGTTCTCACCCGATTACGTACTGCTTCACGCCCAACATCCCGGGCTCCGCTCATCGCGATTTTACAGTTGTTATCGACGTTTAGCATCACAATTTTATATAGGAGTTGCTCAACTGACTTCAGATAACCGCTAATCACCGCTGTATAATCAAAGTGTTTCAGATCCTTAAGGGAGTAATATAGCCATTCCGAAGTGCGAAAGCTCTCGGCAAATTCCTCACTACCTACCATTGCCTTATAAAGGCCGTTTTGAACATAGTTTTCCACCATCTTGTCCAGCTCAGACGCTGGAAACAGATTTGGTGAAAAATAGAGGAAATCACTTACCCTTGGATCTTGTCGATCAATTATTTGATATTCATACGTCTTGTACTGCCAATCCGTGAGAGTTTTTTCTTCAATAGCTTTTTGGGTTGCCAAGTTCATCTTTGAAAAGAACTTGATTGATTTATAACCTGTTATCTCACGCGCATCTTTTGTGTATTGATCGATAGCCTTAAGAAAATCGTTGTATTCTGTTTCGCCGAAATAATGCTTAAAGAATGTCTCTAAAGACTCCGCTCTCAAGTTTACTCCGTCAGCTTCGTAGTGAGCGTTGTCCCTGGCAATCCATTCATCTGGACGACCTGATTTATATGCATACAAAATAAAAGCATCGTCAACGTTACTCTGCTGGAGAATGTCGGCAACATCCTGCCCCATATAGAAATCTTCAAAGCGATAGCCTTTTCTACGCCCCACTTCAGTTATGACAAAAGCAAATGTGTCCGTAGGAATTTCAAAGACTATCCCATAACGCTCCATGATCCGAAGTATTACACGAATCAAAAATGGCTCGGTGCTTTTTTCTTGCCTGTCAATAGTAAAACGGAAGAAATAAAAATCAGGATCTGCGTATTGGAACAGGCTGGTTGCCCAATCACCTGGAAAGCGGAGCCATGCTTCTCTAAACCGCTTAAGAGTATTGATCTGTTTTTTTATCTCATCAGTATAGATGTCAGAGCATCGACCACTATCAGTTTTTACCGAGTTTGTCGTTGAATTACTGTTCATGACATTTCCTCCAATGCAAATATAAAAACTGGCACATAACCCGAAGATTACGTGCCCTGGCAGAAGATGGGAGTTATTGGCTGCTGATTTCAGCAGCCGCGAACTCCGCGCAAGCATCGATCGCATGGACCGACACCCGCTCGGCTGCATCGGGACTCAGTTTAGTACTGAGGATGATCCCACTCACAGCCGCGCCAAGGGCAACGACGAACCGCCAATCGACGGTAAGCGCAATGCTCATAGTACCTACCTCCCTTCCGCGGCAATGCTTACCGCACTGCCCTTAGAGTAAATATCTGGTGGACTATGATGTTGCCCTTGTCCGAGCTAACTCGGAATATTGCAGTATACCATGATTTCCCTATTTGTCAATAATTTTCCGAAAAAAATTGGGACACCCGCTCTGGATGCCCCATTAATTTCTTTTACCCTTAGCCTTTGATTTCTGTCCCGTCGAAAAAATGGAAGGTTAGCATTCCATCTCGGTGTACTTCCGCATAGTCCACCAGGGATAACCAGAGCCGGTTGTCGAACTCGGTGAGCAGATCTTCCCGCTTGCTGACCGTGGCCATGAACCGGTCTATGGCCTTCGCCTTCGACAGCTTCTCCTGGCGGAGTGCTGTAAGGGCATCGTAGCGTTCCTTGGCCTTTTCGTACCTGTCCACATACCCGTTGTATCGAGCGGCGCATTCTTCCTGATCCTGCGCGGTTGTGGAGTTTTCCTCGATGCACTTCTTTGTCAGACCGGCGACCACTTCCATTTCCCGCTGCAGCTCTTCCATCTCGGTATCAATGGCGGAAGTGTCCGTCAGAACTGTTTTCGCAGCTTCGCAGGCTTCCAGGTAAGGCTTCTTATCAGCGACCATGGCGTTGAATGCCGTGATGAACCGCTCCTTGATATCCTCATCCCGCACTGCGGGCGTCTGGCAGCGCGGCTTGCTTTCTTCATACTTGCAGTTGCATCGCCAGACCTTGCTCCGGTAGGCGTCATTGGAGTGCCACACTTTCATGCCGTACCAGGCTCCACAGTCACCGCACTTAATCTTGGCGCCGAACACGCTTTTTCCGCTGTAGGCGTTCCCGATCTGTTTTCGCCGTGCCAGTTCGTCCTGCACCGCGTCCCACTCTTCTGGGATGATGATTGCTTCGTGGCTGTGCTCGATGTAGTATTGGGGAACCTCGCCTTCGTTGACTTTTCTGCTCTTAGTCAGGAAGTCAGTCGTGAAGCACTTCTGAAGGCGTGCCGACCCGCGATATTTTTCGTTCTGCAGGATGCTGTTGACCGTTGACGCCGGCCAGTTTTTCTTCCCGGACGGTGTGGGAATCCCATCGGCGGTCAGTTCCCGAGCAATCATGCCGACGGTCTTGCCTTCCATGAACATCCGGTAGATCCGCCGCACGATTGCGGCCTGCTCGGGGTTGATCACGGGAGGATCATCCTTGTGCGCGCCGCGGTCATACCCGAGAAATTGTTTGTACGGCAGGCTGACCTTTCCATCTGAGAACCGCTTGCGCTGCCCCCAGGTGACGTTTTCTGAAATGGAGCGGGATTCTTCCTGAGCAAGGCTGCTCATGATCGTCAAAAGAAGTTCACCTTTGCCGTCCAGACTGTAGATGTTCTCCTTCTCAAAGAAGACCTCGACGCCTTTCTCTTTCAGCTTGCGGATCGTGACCAGGCTGTCAACGGTGTTGCGGGCAAAACGACTGACCGACTTCGTTATGATCAGATCGATGGCGCCGGAGAGTGCGTCCTGGATCATCTCGTTGAACCCCTCACGCTTTCTGGTGCCGAGGCCGCTGATGCCTTCGTCAGTGTAGACCTTCACAAATTCCCAGTCGGCATGCCGCTTGATGAACTGGGTGTAGTAGTCCACCTGGGCTTCGTAGGAAGTGAACTGCTCGTCCTTGTCCGTAGACACGCGCGCATACCCCGCGACTCGCCGTTTCCGTGCTGTGGGGTCAATTCTGCGGATGATGTTCTTTGTCGCCGGTATAACCTGGACTTCTCTTGGGGTCATTACTTCTACCTCACTTTCGTCCGTTCCGCTGCTTTCTTTCTCATCTCCGGAGTCCAGGAATCAGCGCGGGACGGATCTTTCCATATCTTCTCCTCGGTCGTGCCGTCATCAAAGGCGAAGATGAGCCGGTTCCCGTCATCCGCAGTGACGCCGGTTATCCGACTCATATCCATGTCTGCTGTCAGCTTCCGCAGGGTGGAGTCCGGGATCTGCTTGGCGGGGCAGGCGGCTTTTCCTTTCCTATCGTAGGTCGGGCAAATCCATACGGCTCCACACTTTCTGGATTTCCTTCTGAAATGTTTTCCACACTTCGCGCAGGAGATCAGCGAAGTAAACGGGTACGCTTCTGAGGGCTGATATGCCGGAGCATACATCTCGTTTCTCCGTTCCAGCTCCGCCTGCACCCGGTTGAAGTCTTCCAGGCTGATGATCGGCTCATGCGTTCCCTGCACATGGTACATCGGCAGTTCACCCGTGTTGACCTTCATGACCTTCGTGATGGCGTCTTCCCGAAATGTGGTCTGCAGGAGAAGATTGCCGGTATATGCGTAGTTCTGAAGGATTTTGCGGATTGCCGTGTGGTGGAACTCCTTGCCTCTGCGGGAGCGAATGCCCTCGGCATTCAGTGCGTTCGCTATGGTCTGGGTTCCCATGCCATTGAGGAACATGGAGAAGATCCTCTGCACAACCGCTGCTTCACCCGGCACGATTATGAAAGTACCATCGTCGTTTCTGTATCCGAGCATCGTACAGTTCCAGGGGCGGCCTTCTTTGAAGTTTTTCTTGATCCGCCACTTCTGGTTTTCACTGACTGACAGGGCCTCTTCCTGGGCGTAGCTCGCCAGGATTGTCAGCATCAGTTCACCTTCGGAGCCAAGCGTATGAATATTCTGCTCTTCAAAGAAAACGTCCACACCCAGATTACGGAGTTCACGCACCGTCTCCAGCAGGGTGACCGTGTTTCGTGCGAAGCGGGAGATCGACTTCACAAGGATCAGATCGATTTTCCCCGCACGGCAGTCTTCCAGCATTTTCAGAAAGCCGGGGCGGTTAATCTTGGTCCCGGTAATTCCGTCATCGGAATATACACCGCAGTAAAGCCACCCGCTGTGGTGCTGGATCAGGTCGCTGTAGTGGCTTATCTGGGCAGACAAGGAATGAAACATAGTATCCTTCTCAGAGGAGACACGGGCGTATGCCGCCACGCGGGTCGCTTTTGACTGTTTTGGTACGTCAAAGGCGACTTTTTCGATGATTCTATCCATTTTCCACCTCCTATTAGTGATGCATATTACCGTCATCCGCGAGTGTTATCAAGTCCATATCGGAGAAAATAGTGGAGTTTTCCAGGCCAAATCTGCCCGCCAGAACTGTGCAGATTGTGCCATATTCCGCATCGGTGATCAGCCCTTTGGATAGCATTTCTTTCACCACGGCAACCGCCGTCCGGTACTCACGCACCTTGCCGTACAGTTCCTTATTCATCGGGCTTCACCTTCATCCTTGCTTTGGCGAAGCATGCCCGCCCGCAATACTCCGCAGCCTTCCGATTGTTCGTGAACTCGGCACCGCAATAGCGGCAGACATGTTTGTACTCAACCCGGTGACCCCCGCACTCAGGATGGGCCGCCCACCACAGGTATCGGCACCGATCCGAGCAGTAGATTCTTTTGCGTTTCCCCGGGAACTGGATCAAAGGCGCGCTGCACTGTTTGCAGCCATTAACCGGTGTTTCTTCGACAGGATGCCGTCTGCACCAGCTCTTCACGGAATTGATCGAAAGCCCCAGCTCTGAGGCAATAGTTCTGTACCCCTTCCCGGCCTCCTGCAGACGGATGACCTGCTCTATCTGTGCGCTTGTCATAAAACCACCTCTCACAGGTAGCTCATGGCAAAGTCAAATCTATATGGTCTGCAGCAACTTTTTTCATCCGAAACGACAAAACGCCCACCGCAGGCCGAAGCCTACGATGGGCGTGATGTAGTAAATATGCAGTTTCAGGCTGTCAGAAGGGCTTTCCAGGTGGCGGCGCCGATAACACCGTCAGCCGCCAGGTTCTTCTTTGCCTGGAAGTTTTTCACGGATCTTTCCGTAGCAGGGCCGAAGTCGCCGTCAGCCGTTTCCCGACCGGCAGTAACCCTTCCGCCGCACGGATATCCTTTGGAGATGAGCAGGGTCTGGGCATTCGTTACCGCAACTCCCGTGGCACCGTTTTTCAGCAGCGGCAGTGAAATGATGCACGTGACAGTTGCGGGCTCCGTCTCCGGAGCAGGCACTGTAGCCGGCGCCGGCGTTTCCGCAAAGACAGCTGTATCGCTGTAGAGCGGATGGCCATACCCGGCAATATAACCGTTGCTTCGGAGGTAGGTGTTCTTCCGTACCTGCTCAGAACTGTTACCCTCGACCGTCACAATGGAACTGCCGGTCACTTCAACAACTATGCCTGTGTGACCGATCTGCCCGCCGGTCTGGAAGAACACCTGGTCACCGACTTTCGGGTTCTTATCGTACCGGCCCTTCTGCTGGTAGTACTGAGCAGAGTAAACGCAACCAGCGCCGAGAGGACCGGTCTGGCACTGGATGCGCTGGCCTTCGACTGCCCCGTAAGCCTTGAAAAAGCACCAGTCGACGAAACAGTCACACCAGGCATACCCGTTCTTGTTGCCATTATAATAGCCCGCGGCGGCAAGGTCGCGGGCATACTTGGTCCAGTTATTCAATCCGCTGTTGGCGGTTTTGTCATCGAGCATGGAGTTAGTCGCCTTTTCGCGGTATCCGACCTCCGCCAGCGCGATGGCGACGATATCACTCGGTCTGCTCATGGTCATCCTCCTTTTCCGCTCGGTCGTGCAGCTGTTCCAAGACAGCTTTCAGTTTCGCCGGGACGGGCAGACCGAGGTGGGCGGCGTTCTCAAGCAGGGATACGCCCTCATTGGACAGATAGAAGAATATCACGGCAGTACGAAGCACGCCGACGCTGCCGAGCACCTGCATGTCCAGCAGATGGCCAACGCCGACAAGCGCAAAAATGAGTACCTTACGAAAGATGCCCTTAAAGCCGATGTGGGAAGATAGCTTGTGGTCCGTGATGGCACACATCACACCGGTCAGGTAATCGAGCACTACGAACGCCAGCAGCGTGTAGAGCAGACCGTCACAGCCGCCGAGGAAATAGCCCAGCCAACCGCCAATGGCGGTGAAGACGAGCTGAATGGTGTTCCAGAATTCTTTCATTTTGTTTTCCTCCTAAAATTTAATCCGCAGTATCATCACGCCAGATGATGTAACGCCAGTTCCCGCGGACAAAAAGGCGGGTGTTTGAACCGCTGTCCAAGGTCACTGTTTTACCGTTCCTGGTGATAGTACCGTTTTTGTTTATAGATGTATTGACTACAGAACCGATGCCGATTGCGAGAGACGCCGCAGTGAGCACGTTGCAGGAAAGTTCCACCATATCAAGAGAACTCGCCATACGGATTGCTCCACTGGTGGTGCTGGTGTTGGTATCGGCAAAAAGAAGAATATGCGCCGGGACAAAACTGCCAGTAATGGAGATCGTCCTGGAATTAGAAGAAAGGGTAATTTCACCCGTCTCCACATGAACAGTACTGTCCCCGGGTTCATATGTGCCGGTAATGGATTCTCCGGCAGCGTCATGCGCGGTCACACCTCTCAACAGCGTTGCCGGAGATACACGGTCGGCGGTCAGGTCTACGAGAACAGTTGTCCCGTAGACCACTTTATTTACAGCCATATCAGCCACCGATGGTGACCGTCACACCGCCCGCGGAATTGTCGCTCTCTGTGTACGGAATGGCGTTCACGGTCACAGCGGACAGATAATCGTAGCCGCTGTCTGGCTGCACAATCTGCTGGGTTGTGCGCGGGGTTACGGTTTTAGCCTGCGCGGAAATCTCCTCACCGCCGTAGGTGCCGGTAACGCCGAGAATCTCAACGCCCGCCTTGATGTTGCCCGCCACGATCTTCTCCGCTTCGGTTTCCGCAATGCCAACCTTGCCGGAGCCGTCATGAAAGCCCATCGGGATGGTGTACTCGCCATTGACAGAATCGATTTCACCAGTCACGGAGCCGTTGTTGGGCATGGTGCCGGTGAGCTTGGTGCCTCGGGCATAGGCAGTCTTGCCAACGAGGATCTCCGCAACTGCAGCGGTGCCGTCGGTCGAATCCACATCGTAGGCGCAGGTACCGGTGATCGGAGCGCCGGACTTGTCGTGAGCGGTGACACCGGAAAGCACCTTGCTCGGCTCTACCGTATCGCCGGTCAGGTCGATCAGCGTTTTATTGCCGTATATGACCTTGTTGATATACTGATTTGCCATAATCAAATTCCTCCTATAATAGCGGTCATGCCGCGTTCTGTATTTTCCACTTCGTGGTACGGGATTGCCTGGATGGTCACGTCCCGGTCAAGCCAACGGTCCTGTGTGGGCAGGCTCTGTGCCGTAACCCGTGGAATGGCTTCATAGCTGCCAGAATATGGCGTTACGCCTGACGGGGAGAATGATTCGGAAAAGCAGATATTGAAGTCAGTCTCCCCAGAGAAGCCAATGTCGAAAGAAAAATCCTTCTCGGTCAGTTCAACTTGAATATTCATATCTCGCCATCCTTCAAAACCTCCTGCGCCGTAGTGGAGATCACATTGGAAGCCACCGCCGTGCCGTCCGGCATCCGGGCGCGAAGCTGAATTTTTACCGGCCCGGGAGAAAAGCAGAGCGTATCTGACTGAGAAAACAAAAGCCGGAACCCATCTTCTGTGGATTCCAGCTCACCCTTCGTTTTTTCCAGGACGTTATGCCCGTTCTGCGCGAAGGTCAGATATACAGTTGAGAAGTCTTCCAGTCTTACGCCTTCCGGCAAGGTGAAGTTATATGTCGGTGTGGTACCTCGCCACATACCATCACCGCCTTACAGCAGACCGCCGAACGACAGCGGAATGCGGGAGGTGTCGATATCGTCGACCCAAGACGGGCGCTCCGGTGGAGTCATAGTTTCCGTCACTTTCAGCCAGGAAATGTACCAGGTTCGCAGTTCCTGCCACTGAGAAAGGGTCAGGGTCGAGTACCACAGACAGCCTCGGTTGACCACAGAGAAGCACTCCTTCTCCCGACGTACTCGAAGTGAGGATTTCTGCTCCTCTACATGGTCTGCCTCCTCTTTCTCTGTATCCCGGATCAGCTTGCCGTCTTCCAGCCTGAAGGAAAAACAGTTGTCCAGAAATGCATCGAAATCCTCCGGGGGATCATACTCTTCGCCGCCGTTGTCCCCGACCATGCACCAGCCACTGACGTAGCCGCCATCATCAAATGTCACTTTAATTTTCATGCTGTCCTCCTCAGTTAACGCCATAAACGGCAATGATCTGTCCCGAACTGTTCCGGGCCTTGTAGGCCGCATAAGCCGTGGTCCCGGAATAGTAAAGGTTGAAAGAATAGTAATAGGATTCATCCGTTATTTGGTAAGCCACTGCACTGGTAGTCAGGGCGGCTTTGGGAACAACGATCGGGGTTCTCGAACCGGAAGACGCCGGCTGGCCGATAATGATGTACCAGTTATAGCTTCCGTAGCTGAATGCGCAGCTTCCGGTCGTACATGTACCAGACCAAAGGAGCGTGACACCAAGGCCAAGGTTTGCCCTCGCACCAGCCGCCGACGTTGCTCCCGTACCGCCATACGCAACGGCCAGAGCGTTTGTCAGCGTGATGCTGTCCCAGGAATTACGGTCATATGCGGTTTTCACTGCAGCGGCAGCTGCCGCAAGGTCGGTTGCGGTGGATGTGACACTGTTGACGAGTTTTGTAACACCGTAATAGCTCGTAGTTGCCTGCGCCAGATTAACGCCGACATAAAAACTGCCATCGTAGATGAAAAGAACGGTCTGGTTAGGACGCCAGATGCCGACAGACGGGATGAAATTCTTGTACTGAACAATATACTTCGCACCTGTGCTGTTGACATTCATCATGGGCATGGACACAGAGTTGGAGTTAGTAAACTTAACAGCTAGAAACGCCCCGGTCTTCAGGGTGAATCCTTCTGCCACTGTAACTATCTTTTCCTCCGCATCCTCCGCAGAATCGCAGGTGGCAAACGCAACACCGGCTCCGTTATTCTTTATATACTCCGCCAGCAGCATACCGTAGACCTTTACATCCCAATTCTCCGATACTTCAAAGCAGCTGTCTGTTTCAGAGACCTTGCCCACCGCCAACCCAGTGCCGCCCGCTTTGAAATCCATCAGGACGGACGCAGTAGAAAGGCTGTCCACGACCGTGACCGTACCAAAGGCATCGGTCAGGGTGAATCGGATATCATAGGAGTAGTCCACACTCAGGTTGCCCCCGCCGAAGATGAACTGCGTCCCGCTGGTAAAGCTGACCCCGGCGTTGGTGTAGGACGATTCGGATGATTTCTTGTACGCTACAGCAGTTGTTATCGTATTCTTCCCGCTGCAGGACCAGTAGGAAAAACCAACCGTACTCTTGGCATAGGTGCCGTTGGAAGAAGACGCCCCGGTGCTTGTGCAGCGCTGCGTAGAATAGCTGTTGAAGCGAGGAGCGGCATAGGGCACCACGCTGATCGTGACCGTTGACTCATCTGACCAGCGGCCTCTACTGTCGCAGACCTTACCCGTGAAAGTGATAGAGCCGGATATGTTCAGAAAGCCCGTTGTGACGGATGAGGCCGTGTACGACAGACCACCGCCTGTGATGCTATATGAACTGATGGTCGAACCTCCTGCCCCGGCCGCACCCGTAATGGCAAGGGTCACCTTGCTCTTTGTCTGCACATAGATCCCCCAGGAGGACGGAACGGTGCCGTCCACCCGGGTTGCTGTGATACCTGTAATCGTTGGCTTGATACTTGCCGGGACTGAGAGCGTAACCGTAGTCGTGCTCGTGCCGACCAGTGTGTTGCCGTTGTAGGTATAGCAGGTCAGGGTACAGGAGCCGCTGGTACTGTTGGGGATCTGGCTTGCCAGTGATGTGGGCGGCGTCCAGGATACCGAAGTAGCAGTGGTCTTGGTGGCAATCGTCCCGGATGCGCTGCCAAAGGCATAGGACAGCGTATGCGTGAAGGACGAGGATGCCCGGGAGATGCTGATTGTCCCGGCACTGCCCATTGCTGTTGCTGGCATAGACACGCTCGATGTTCGAGGGATAGTACGAAGCGTGACATTCTGGCTGGCATTAACGCTCCAGCCGGACCCTCCCTTGCCGTCCCAAGTGAAGCACTGGAAATTCGCCGAGATATTTACCGACTTGGTGCCATCGGCATTGCCCGCAATGTCGTTTAGCGTCCATGGAGCGGCGGGATAGTTTGATCCGACTGCGGGTTTAATGGGATAGCCATCATACTGGGTTTGTATTGTACAGTTGTGAGTGCCGGTCTGCGAGTTAAAGGTGACAACTTTTGTCCCGTTGATGGACAGGCTGCCGTTCGGATAGTACGTAAATCCGTACCAGTTAGAAGAGACAAGCTGACAGGAAGTAATACTGACGTTATGGGTATTCGCGGCTTCGTTATAGGTTTCCGACCAGTAGATAAGAACGTCGAAATTTTGAGAGCCGGACAGCAGGAAGCTGCCGCTGTTGCCCTGGGGCATAGGGTTTCACCTCACTGTGTGGGATCGCGCCACTGAATAGACAGGTTGCCGCTCTCCCTGGGAATAAAATCAAACCAGCCCCTTGCCGCTGTACCAAGGGAGAGCCTGTTGCGGATCTCCGCGTTGGTAATGACGAGGGACTGGTTGGTGATATATGCGATGGTCTGGCCGTTTTCCAGAAAGGACAGCCCCTCATTGGAAAACTCAGCCGTGAAAGCATTACCGACCTTGCCCAGTTCGATCAGAGCGCCGCGAAACCGGATATACTCCTCAATCAGGGAGTAATTGCCGGAAACGTTGTTTGTGATCTCATTGGTCAGGGTCGTAAAGTCCATGCGGATCTCCGAGGCCGCCTGGGTGATAGCAGTCTGGAAATCCCGCTGGATCGTAGTTAGATCGTCTTTGCTTAGATAATTCTCGCGGACCGTTGAATGGATCTGCTCAGAGGTTTTGGTAATCTCCGCGTAGCATTCCCGCACTTCCACCCGCAGAGAATCCACCGCCTCCAGCTCGACCAGACTCTGGAATGTGTTCTGGCAGATGGAAAGGAGCATGCCGTCACCTCCTTAGTTGGAGACGTCGCACTGCAGGGTAAGGATGCTGTCGATGTCCGCAGCAGAGAGATAAATGACTTTGCCGGTCTTGTCGAAGGTAATCGGGTTTCCGTCCTTATCCTGCGCATACCAGGTGTAGGTCAGTTCCTGCGTTTCTGTGGCGGCAGCCCAGGCAGATCCGCTGTACTTCATCAGCGTTACCGTGTGGCCGGTGTGATCGATCTGGTACCAGAAGTCCCCGGCAGCAGGACTGGCCGGAGCCGTTTCGGAGATGTTACCCTTCAGCGGATCGACCTCCCGCTGATTCGTGCGGACGATCACGTAAGGCACAAGCCCGCCGAGATTGTTTTTCACGGTGAAGCCGCCGATGGAGAGCATCTCGGAAACATACGGATCGGATTTGTCCTCCACAGTAATGACGTCCACATAGTTCTTGCTGTTGTAGGTCATGGTGCAGCGGTAGGACTGGATGTTCACGATGTCCGCGCCCTGGACCGTCAGCGTTGCCGCTGTTGCCCCGGAGATATTCGCCCAGGTTCCGCCACTGTATTTCGCCCATTGATAGGTGGCGTTCGTGATTGCGGTGGCTCCCTCATAGGCCGAGGTTGCCAGCGTCAGGCTCCCGGACTGGTTCTGCACGATAGTGCCGTTAGGCGCATAAACAGAGAACATCACAGCGGATGTGCCACTTGTACCGGCGTTGGCTTTGGTCCATGCAAAGTTCTTTGTGACGTTCTTGCCGGAGACGGAGAACGTGAGCGGAATCGTGCCGGTCAGCACGGATGCACCGCCTAGGGTAGAGTTCTTGGCGAACGTCAGCACAACAGAACCCGCGGCAGTTGCCGTGGCCGGAGTGTTGCTCTTGACCGTCACGCCGGTAGGCAGCGTGCCGACCGTGCAGGTTGCGGCCTTCTGCTCGATACCCTCATAGGCAGTGAATGGGATGGTTACATTGGTCGCTGCCGTCACAGCCCCGCCGGAGGTGCACGGGATCGACTGTGCTTCATTGGAGAGAATCACGGACAGACCGCCGGAGCCGGAGGAACCGGGAGTGCCGGGATCGCCCTTCGTGCCGTCATAGATCTTCGTGATGGTGACGGTATCATAGACATCGGCATCGGAGGTGACCAGCTTGATCTGGGCCACATTGTTGACGAACACAGCATGTGCGGGCTTGACCACAAGGGTGCCGCCGGTGATGCTGGCGTTGTCCGAGGTTGTGGGGTAATCCGCCCAGTCGCCGGAGCTGTTTTTATACTGCCATTTGCTGATCGTCACGCCCTGCACCTGCCCGGTGAGGGTGGCCTGGGTCGCGCCGACCAGAGCGCCGGAGGTATCGTACTTGAACACATAAGTGTCCGCCGTAACATACGCCAGCTTCGCATTTTCAGCATTCCTCACCAGGGTAAAGGTGATGTCTGAAGAAATGTTGACCGTATTCTTCGTCTCGCTGTCGTAGTAGGAGATATAGCAGATGTAGGTGATCATCCCGGAAGACGATGCCGACAGCTTGTTCTGGCTGACGGTCAGGATACCGCCGGACACGGACTCCCCGGAGGTGACCGCCGTCTCAGCCGAGGTGCCGTCCTTCCGCTTCCATGTGATGGTCAGGCCGGAAGAACCGAGCGCAATGCTCGTCTGATCCAGGAAGACCACGGGAGTCAGCACAAGATGGGTGCTTGCCCAGCTCGGCGCGTAAGTGTGCGGCAGAACATTGGGATCTTCACTCTGTGTCTTGGGCAGGTTGGAAGTGATGTATGCTGACAGCTTTCGCTGATCTGTAATGTCCACGAAAGTCTGCTGGCTGGATGTGAGTACAGTAGGCATGTGTTTGCCCTCCTTCAAATCGTTACTTCACAATAGAAGGATGCGTTGTCCGTCACATCCTCCGTAGATACGGTTATGGTTTTTGTGCCGACATGGGCTGCGTCCCATTCGGCGTCGGCTGCGGCATCGCCGGAATTGCGGTGCCAGTTGAACGCGCTGGCATCCAGAGTATCCGTGATTTCTTTATCCCAGGAATACACCTTGCAGCGCACTAGGCTCTGCTGTGTTTTCTCCCGGAAGATACTCACGCCTTCCGTCACCAGCTCCGTGCGATACATCTTGGATTCATTGATTCTGTCCACCTGACCGGAGATCACATCGATCCTGCCGGACTGGCCGACCACATCCTCCTCCAAGGCTGAGATGGTATCGTTCTGCTTGGTGGACAGGCCGGTCAGCGTTGCGCCGGAAGCCCCGATGGTGATCGTGTTGCCTGCCGGATTAAGATAATCCCGGGTGCGGCCTACGCAGCGGTACCTGCCGTCAATGCCGTGGGGCGGAGATTTGCAGACCACATACATGCCCGCATGGATATCTCCAATGTCTGCGCCAGTATCTGACTCATCCACGATTGTCAGCTCCATGCTGGTTACGCCTTGGGCCAGGTCGTGCAGGCGTGTCCTTGCCTTGGTGAGCAGGTTGCCCGGGACTGTCACATCATCCCAGATTTCGGTTTTCCAGATCATTCCGATCTCTGCCGCGGCGTCTTCGTCAACAATGTAGTTTTTCCCGCCGTT
>SAMEA3663015__coassemble_453_pt1 | contig 16239 bp, 13 predicted proteins | sample SAMEA3663015__metabat2_high_PE_021 | metagenome-assembled genome bin SAMEA3663015 (sample SAMEA3663015) | pig gut metagenome | biome: pig gut; feature: pig-associated habitat; material: faeces | place: France | collected 2012
CTCCACCAGCCGCATGATGTCCGCCCTGGACATGCGCAGCGGCGCACGGACAACAATGCGGCCGTCGCTCTTGATCTGAATAGCCACGGTTTTTCTTTTGGAATGGATGATCTCGAAGGTTTCTGTCATTTTGCTGCTCCTGATCTTTCATTACAGACTTCTTTTCAGAGACAGCAAACGTTCAGGCACTCAAAAGGAAGTCTTTAATCCTGCGGATGACTGAATTGCGAATTTGTGTTTTTACCGGCTTGTTCTCACTCAGTTCAGAGTAAAACTCCGCCCGTTGCGCATCTCCGGCCATCATGCTGCTGAACATACCATCCATGATCGTAGAGTTAACCCTTTCATCAACAACAGCCTCATAGGCGCTGGGACTGCTGTCGCGAACATTGGAATGAAGATCCGCGTCATCGCTTAAGGTAGTCATGATATCCTTGATGATCACATCTGCATCTGCGTATCTCAGATTGAACTTTTCGATGATTTCATCTATTACGGAATAAGTTTTTTCTGCAGCAGCAACATTGGTGGAGATTCCATCAAATGCCTGATCTTCTGCCTGAAGCTCGATCGTCAAGTCTTCCTGCGCCACTTTAGTGGAAAACTCCACCAGTTCTACAAGTTCGGATGCATCGATTTTCTCTGTTTCATCAGGCTCGAAGAGAACGTTATAGATCACAGAGAAAACAACAGCGATCTTCTCCATCTCCGGATTCCAATTGTTGTATACTGTGGAAATGTAGTAGAACAGCTTGCTGAACTTTTTCAGTTCCGCCAAAAACAATTTCCTTTTGTCTTCATCCAAAGACCTGTAGTTGCGGCCGATACTGGCAAGCAACGATGTCAGTTTACTGCTGTTGTCTTTTTCAGAAGAAATCAGTTCATAGATGTTTTTTACATCCAGCATTGTGACAACGCAGTAATCAAGAATGTGATCCCGCCTGGCAAACAAAATGTTCGGGTCTGTTTCATTTTCTGTAGGAAGATATAATTCTCCGCCGTAATACTGGGTAAAGAACGCCTTGATCTGCTCTGTGTCGTTGACAAAATCCATCACAAAGGTTCGCTTGTTTTTCGCGGTCCGGTTCAGGCGTGAGATCGTCTGTACGGCCTTGACACCGCTGCCAAGCTTTTTGTCGATGTACATGACGCAAAGTTTTTTTTCATCAAAACCGGTTTGCAGTTTGTCGGCAACGATGATGATCCGCAGATCATCATTGTTGTGAATAATTGCCTTGAGATCATAGGGTACGCCGTTCTCCATAAACTCCTTGTTCATGGTTTCTTCGGTGTATTTGAACCCATCCAGCTCGATGGTGCCGGTAAACGCAACACAAGAACGAAAACCGCATCCGCGTTTTTTTAAATACGCATCCACCGCCAGCTTGTAGCATACGGCATGTTTTCTGGAGGGCGTGACGATCATCGCTTTTGCTTTGCCGCCCAGCCAGTTTTGCCTTCGGTCAATAAAGTCATCCAGCATCAGTTGGGTCTTGGTATCGACGACCTCGGCAGATGAGGTAACATAGTTCAAAATTGCCGCCTGGGCCTTGACGCTGTCATACTCGGTGTCATCGTCCTTTTTCTTTTCGATGCGGTAGGAATCCAGATAACTGGTATAGCAAAGCAGAGGATTCAGAATGAACCGTTCCTCAATGGCCTGACGCATAGAATACTTGTCAAAGTAGCTCTTGCCGATTTCGGTACGGGTACCGAACAACTCCATAGTTTCTTTTTTTGGCGTCGCAGTAAAGGCAAAATAACTCACATTGCGGGTATTTCGAATAGCGCCGGCAGCCTTGATCAGTTGATTCTGACCGTCTTCCATTTCGTCATAGACAGCGTCTAATTCCGCAGCATCCTTCAATGACATACCGGTGAGCATTTCAGAGGCCTTGGACATGGATTTGCCCGCAGTAGAGGAATGGGCTTCATCGATGATGATGGCATAGTTTCTCGCGGGATACTGCCGGATTTCATTCAGAATGGGACGGAACTTCTGCAGTGTTGTGACAATGATATAGCCGCCATCATTGAGCCGCTTCAGCAGATCTGCGGAATTGCTATCGATGTGCTGAGCTACACCTTTCTGACCATCCACGTTTTTCAGCTCTGCGCCAAGCTGACCGTCAATAACGGTGCGGTCGCTGATGACAATAACACTGTTGATGCAGGGCACGTTGATCAGCCGCTTTGCAAGCCATGCGATGGTTTTGGTTTTTCCGCTGCCTGCGCTGTGCCAAATCAGATAGCGGCCGCCGACGCCGTTTTCCAGCACGTCTTTTTCGCAGCGCAGAACAGCCCTGAGCTGGTGGAAGCGGGGGAAGATCATGTTGCCTTCATCGTCGATGAACATGAACTCCCGGATAATCCGCAGCAGCATATCTCTCTGCAGGATCTCTTCCCAAATGTAACAGGTGCAGTGCTTTCCGGGCACGACAGGGTTTCCTGCACCTTCATCCTCGCTGCCGCGGTTGAAGGGCAGAAACTTTGTTTCTTTGTTATCCAAACGGGTGGTCACGAAAGCCACCATCTCATCCAGCGCGAAATAGACGAGGGTCCTGCGGTTAAAGGAGAAAATCAGCTCATTGGGATTTCTGGTGGTGCGGAACTGCTTGGTTCCCTCAAAGGCTGCTTTCTGTCCGGCCGTCTGCTTTTTGAGCTCGATCATGACAATGGGAATACCGTTGAGGAAGATGGCCAGGTCCACCCGATAGGGTTCCGGCTTGTCCTCATAGGAAAACTCTCTCCGGACAGAGAAGATGTTCTTTTCGTACTGTGCTTGATTCTCGGTCATGGCGTTCAGGCTTGCCTTGAAGTAAGCGAGGCTGAACTTGGTGCCGCTGGCATAGTCCTCCACCCACTCATTCAGGGCGGTGATCAGACCGCGATCCTCGATTTTTTTGCACAGCAGGTCCACGAAGCGGGCCTGCCAGCCAGCGCCGTAGCTTGCCTGGAACTTCTGCAGCTCTTCCGGCTGAGAATCCTCCAGAAACTGAAACAGCCTGGCGGTATCCAGGGCGTGCTTATAGTCATAGTCAGCCTTCTTGCCTTCCACGAAACCGTGGTTCAGGAAGTAATGGAATATCTCGTCTCTGAACGGGTTTTCCCGTAAATCCTTTTCTGCCATGGTATTTCCTCCTTTTACCGCAGAAGTCTGGCACCTTCGCAGCGGGGAATTAGTTATGTATTATGCTCTTGGATCTTCACCCTCGGGGTAAGGAACAACCGCAGAGGGAACAACTTCAGACGCGGGTTGAGCATGTGTGTACTGATCATCGAAGAAAATATGTGCCCCAAATGCAGATAAGACTTCTTTCTTGCTGACACCACCCAGGAAAAACGCTTCGTCAACGTGCACATCCCATTTGCGAAGTGTTTTGATTGCTCTTTCGTGAGCTGGTGCATTTCTCGATGTGACCAAGGCTGTCCTGATCGGAGAGTTCTCTTTATCAGGAAACTTTGACTGGATGTGAGCAATCGTTCTTAAGAAATTGATGAAAGGACCCTCTCCCAAAGGAATATCTGCTTTGGCTTTTTCGTGTGCAGCAAATGCATCCAAGCCTTGCTGCTGGAATATTTTTTCGGAATCTGAATTAAACAAAACCGCATCGCCATCAAAAGCTATTTTTATCTGCTCGACTTTGGCTTTGGAGTTTACGTGCGCACTGCCCGCCAAAATCATCCCTGCGGCGATGTTGCTGTCAATTGCCTGTTGGACATCCGGTCCATACGCGGAGAGAAATAGATCGGTCTTAAATGCATGCAGGTAGGGGGCAATCGGCGCCCCTCCGGTCAGCGCAGCACGGGTGATATCGAGGTCATAATCTTCAATGGAGTGAAAGATTCGCAAACTGGTGTCAGGACTATTTCGGCTCATGACAATTACCTCGACCAATCGTTGCTCCTGAAGCTTGTTGAGACTCAAAAAAGCTTTGACCAACTGATAAGCCGAGCCTTTTTGTAAAATATCATTTTCATGCTCTATTTGATATTTCTCGTAAGCCTTAAGCCCTTGTTCTTCGTATATTTTATTTTCTTGCTCTAAGTTGAACAGCGCACGTGAGCTGATTCCAATAACAAGCGGATTGGTTAGGTCGTAAGGCATTTTAGAACCTCCTTCAACTTTTTTACACCTCGATTTTCCCGGTAACCGCCTCGTAGATGATACTTTGGCGGTATTCTTTGAGTTTCTGGATTATTGCTTCATTTGCAGATATTGCGGCATCCATCTCTTTACATTTTTCATCGAGATAAGCCACGATTTTTTTGCGTTCTTCCACGGAATCACAGTATACGACTTTCATATTTCCGAAATTTGCAGCTGTCAACTGGTTTACTGTAGAAGTGAGAAATGTTCCCAGATAATAGGAGAATACATTCGAATTGAAAATATAATACAGATATTTAGGATCATCACAACGAAAAATCATCATAAATGCACCGAAAGATGCTTTCACGTTTTCTGGAATAATCGCATTCTTGCCAATCAGCTCTCGGCTACCATTTCTGGAGCAAATCAGAATATCTCCTGTAGCTACCTGTAAAATCTCAGGGATGTCCATATCAACGTAGACATTGTCGTCAAATACGATGCTTCCGTTTTGGATATTTGAAGACCTCAACACTAAAGTGCCCGATTCCTCATTTGTTACGTTGTCCGGGGAATATGTCAGACCGTTACGGAATGTTCCTATATACTTGATTTTTTTCACAGTCCAATGCTCTGGAATCTGGCCAATCCATTCGATGCCGCTGTCTTTCATGGGAGCATCCGGGTTCAGGCCTTTGGTGACGGCTTCATAAATGATACTCTGCCGCCGTTCCTTCAAAAGGGCATTTGTCTTTTCCTTCGCTGCGATCAGCGCATCAATTTCAGCACATTTACCCCGCAGATATTCTGAAATATGTCTCTGAATCCTAGGCTCAGGATGTGGAATCGGGAAATTTACAAAAGTATCTGCTGATATTTCCTTAAATGTTGTACCAGAACCATACAGTTCAAATTGCTCTGTGAAGCAACTAAATGCGTAGTAGAAATACTCTACATCATTTTCTTCGACCGGCACACAAGAAAGACAACCTTGGTTTGTACACATATCTACCGTGTTAATTGCCACAAGTCCAATCGGTGCACGTTTTGAAAAAATCAAGCTGCCTGTAGGTATCATTTCTGTACTGCAAGACTCAAATCCATCGTGCGTAATATTTTTCCTGCCTTGGCTGATGTATTTCTGTACAGTTGTGTAATCTGCAGGTGTTACCCAAACAATTTCACCATCCCAAAACTCAGAATCACTACTTTTCGGTGTTGCACCTGCAAACACATTAAAGCAATTTTTTATTTTACAAATACCCCACTCCTGCGGAATCTGTCCGATCCACTCGATTCCGCTGTCCTTCATCGCTCTCATTTCAGCACCGCCTTCAGGGTCTGCTGTACGGCCTCTTCGTTGGCAATGATCTCCTGCAGGATATCGCTGCTTTTGCGGGGAGGAACATACTGATAGAAATACCGGGTGAAGGGGATCTCGTAACCGATTTTGTCCTTGCTGCGGTCGGGGAACGCATCCGGTACATAGGGAAGTACCTCTGCCTTAATATACTCCTCAATATCCCGCTTCAGAGGGATGGTCTCCGTATCCCGGCGCTTGGGGTCTACCTGCACCATGCCCCGCTTGATCACTTTTTTGCCGCTGTCATCATACAGAGGGCACTCTATGGTGACCTTGGTATAGCCGAAATCCTCGGCATCAAAGAGCTTGCTGATATCAGACTCGGAGAATGCGGTATATTCTCTGACGATTTTGGCGCGGTTGACGTCGTCAATGTATTTGCGCTTGTTGCCCAGCGATTTGGGGGTCTGGGGCACAAAGAGGGCGGTGGCATCGATCAGCTGCACCTTGTGGTTTCTGCGGGGATTGGGTTTCCTGGAAAGGATCCAGATGTAGGTATAGATGCCGGTATTGTAGAACATCTGATCCGGCAGGGCCACAATGGCCTCCAGCAGATGGTTGGTCAGCACATAGCGGCGGATCTCGCTCTCTCCGCTGCCTGCATCGCCGGAGAACAGGGGCGAACCATTGAGGATGATGGCAATGCGTGCATCGTCCTCGGCCTTGGACAGCAGGTTCTGCAGGAACAGCAGCTGACCGTCGCTGACTCTGGGGGTGCCTGCCACAAAGCGGTTATTTGGCCTCTTCAGTTCCTCGTCCACAGTCTTTTTCTCAGTTTTCCACTCCACGCCAAAGGGCGGGTTCGTAATCAGAAGATTAAACTTTTCTCCGGGGAACTGGTCTTCGGTCAGGGTGTTGCCCTCGCGGATATTGGCAGGATTCTCGTCAAGCATCAGCATTTCCGCACAGCAGATGGCATAGGCTTCGGGGTTTACATCCTGGCCGTACAGACGGATATTTTCGGGACGAATCCCCATTTCCGTCAACTTTCGTTTCATGGTGGTCAGCATACCGCCGGTGCCGCAGCAGCTGTCGTAAACGCGGATGATCTTGCCGTCCTTCTTCAGTTCCTCCACGTTTTCACTCATCATCAGTTCCACGCACAGTTCAATGACTTCACGAGGGGTGTAGTGATCACCGGCCTCTGCATTGGACTTGTAGGTGCGGATGATTTCTTCGAAAATATAACCCATCGCCATGGGGCTGGTAGTCGCAGGATGGAAGTCCACTTCGGAGAAGGCCTTCACGACCTCAAAAAGGATGCCCTTCTTGATCATGAATTCCACTTCTTCCCTGAACTTCAGATCCTGCAGGATCTTCTGTACAGAAGGGGAGTAGGCCTTGATAAACTCCAGAAAGTTGGAATTCAGGTTGTCACTGTCGCCCACCAACTGTTCCAAAGAAACGCACTTGGCGTTGTAGAAAGGCACGTTGCACTGACGCTTTACCATTTCCTCCAGTTTGTCAGGCGTTGCCCCCTTCAGTTTGGATGCGGTAGCCAGAACCTTTTCAATGGCGGCGTTTTTATCTGCCAGAATGCAGTCAAAACGGCGGATAATTGCCATGGGGATAATGACGTTGCCGTATTTTTCCGGCGTGTATGGACCGCGGGTCTTATTGGCAATGCTCTTTACTAAATTGACTTTGCTGTTAACGTCGGCCGTCAGTGTTACGTTATTCATAAGGTTTCCTCACTATTATTTTCAAACAGCGCAAGCAGTTTGATGTTTTTGTAAATACTTTCGCGCCCGATCTTTTCCTTGGCGAGCAGACCCTCCTCTGCCAGTTGGTCCAGGTAGGCCGCTGCAGTCTGACGGTGGATACCCAAATCCACAACATCAGAGATACGGACATATACCTTTTTAAAGACTAAATTGACTGTATTGTACAGAGGTTCATACTGTCCTTTCAGCGTCAGCAGATAATCTTTGCTGGTGTACTGCGCGAGGAGCGCCTTGATTCTTTCTACAATTTGCAGAGTGTGTTCTGCGGTGTCTTTAAAGGAATGGAGCATATATGATACGATTTCTTCATACTGTTCCGTTTCCTTTGCTGTACGGAGCAAGGCGTAATACTCGTTCTTGTTCTTGATAATGTATGAACTGGCGTACAGAATGGGGGTGTCCAGATACCCTTTCTGGCAGAGGAACAGAACGTTCAGGATCCTTCCTGTACGGCCATTGCCGTCCCGGAAAGGGTGGATGCTCTCAAACTGATAGTGCGCCAATGCGATTTTGATCAGCGGGTGAATGGTGTAACTGTCATCGTCATAGATATAGTCCAACATGTCGATCAGAAGTTCCTGCAGAAGCTCTTTCCCGTGCGGCGGGGTGTAAATGATTTCTTGCTCACCATCAGCCTTTCGGTTTGCAATACGAGTCAGGTCACTGAAGTTAGGCAGATTGGTACGAATGCCTTTCTGCTTCTTGTTTACGGGATCGTTGATATGCTCAATGTCGCTCAGAGAAATCAGGCCCTTTTCCTTCAAACGGCCATACCCGGCAAAAAGGGCGTCTTTATAACGGCTGACCTCTTTGGCTTCCGCAGTAAAATCCTCAAACACTACCCCGCGATAGAGATCGTCATTGGTCGTTACAATGTTTTCTACATTGCTGCTGGCCTTCGCTTCCTGCAGAGCCAATGTATCCAGAAGAATGTTAGGATCGGGAAGCGTCTTGACTGCGTAACGGAGAATTTCAATCGCAACGCGGGTATCTTCGGCCAATTTCGCAAGACCAGACGTGGTATCAATATATAAAGTTGTAATCAATGGGAGATCGTTATAGGGCTTATTGGGATCAAACATCTCAGAGCCTCCTTTAAGAGAAAATGGGGCGGGAGCAGTCCCGCCCCATCAGCGTCAGTGTCGGCCATAAGAACCAGTGTTCTTGTGGCAGGAAATGCAGAGAATTTCACAGTTGGAAAGCGTATCTGAGCCACCGGAAGAAACGGCTACCTTATGGTGAGCTTCCCAACCGCCGGAGGCTTGGTCGTCACCGCGGGAATACCAGTTAAGTACTTTCCCACATTTCCACGGCCCATGCCCGCAACTGCTTCGTCCACATTCACATCGACCGCCCGCACGCTGCCAGGCTGCGCGGACAACAGCATCAGAAAAAGCCATATTTTCTTATCCTTTCCCCAACGGAAATTGACAAAGCGCTGCTGTGATGGTATCATAATTCTGCGTATATATGCGCCGGGCAAACCGTTGGTTTTGCTCACCGCCGCCGCCAGTGCCAGCTGACGGCGGCTTTTTGTCCTTGTGATTGTATTATACCACGAGGAAAGATAAATCACAAGATTGATATATGTCGATAAAATTTAAATAATTCGACACGTTATAAAACGGCGTCGAAAAAATCCCTGCGTTCAACGTGCCGGTGTCCTCTTACGCAGTGATTGTACAGGGATTTTTGCTCTTTTTTTCAACCGAAAAACCGGAGCTTGCAGAAGTCTGTTAGTAATCTGTTAGCAATAAACGCGTCTTATTTTGCTGTGAGCACATTGATATCATCGCTGCGCGGTTCAGAATGACAGGTTATTTTAGTGAAATATTTGCCTGAGGGCAAATGTGAAATAAACATGCGCTCTGCTATGGCGTGACAAATATTCCTTAATCGCCCGCGAAGCGGACACCTTAACTTCTTCACTCTTCACTATTCCTTTTTACTTCCCAAAAATCCCGAATGCGCGGACTGAGTGAAGAGTGAATAGTGAAGAGGTAATAAGTAAAAATCCCGAATGCTTTCGCATTCGGGATTTTTGGTGGAGATGGGGGGAATCGAACCCCCGTCCGAAAGCGCTTTGACAGGAACTTCTCCGGGCGCAGACGGTTATTTACATTCCCTCATCCCGGCGCAAGCCGTCATGCTCGGGGACTTGGTAGCTTCATTGTGCATGGTGCGCTCAAAGCTTTGCGCACGCATGTTCACCACTGATCGACGCCCCGTCCCGGGCCGTGGTCCTCCCGGGCGGGACGCTCGCTAATTAAGCAGCGAGAAGAACAGTATTGTCGTTGTTCTTTAATTTATAAAGTGCCCATTTTAAGGATGGTAGGCGCATCCGCCCGCTATTCCTGCCTCCACACCCCCGTCGAAACCAGTGCATCCCCGTATAACAAATAAAAATGAAAAAACTTTTTTCACTTTTATTTGTTATACGGCACCGCATTGGGGGCAGGGGAGCGGAAGTACCGCTCCCCGCAGGTTTACATTACTAAAACTCAGCGCTTCACCGGTTCGGGATAGTCCACGCCGAAGGTCTCCACCGTGACCTTCTTCATGGTCTGGTTGATCCGGGGCTTATCGTTGTAATTGGTGCGCGTCGCGGCGATTTTGTCCACGGCCTCCATGCCCTCGATGACCTTGCCGAAGGCGGCGTACTGGCCGTCCAGGTGGGGGGCGTCCTCATGCATGATGAAAAACTGGCTTCCGGCGGAGTTGGGATCCATGGTGCGGGCCATGGACAGCACGCCTCTGGTGTGCTTCAGCTCGTTGAGGAAGCGGTTGGAGGTGAATTCGCCTCTGATGCTGTAGCCGGGGCCGCCGGTGCCGGTGCCCTGGGGGTCACCGCCCTGGATCATAAAGCCGGGGATGACCCGGTGGAAGATCACGCCGTCGTAAAAGCCCTTGTTGATCAGGGAGATAAAGTTGTTGACGGTGTTGGGGGCCACTTCGGGGTAGAGCTCCGCCTTGATGACGTCGCCGTTTTCCATTTCAATGGTAACGATAGGGTTGCTCATGCGTAATTTCTCTCCTTCATCATTCTGTCTATGTCCCGTTTGGACTGGCGGTCAGCCTCGCTGTCACGCTTGTCGTGGAGCTTTTTGCCCTTGCACAGACCCAGCTCCACCTTCACCCGGCTGTCCTTGAAGTACAGGGACAAAGGGATCAGCGCCACCCCGTCCTGCATCACGCGGGCGTTGAGCTTCAGAATCTCCCGCTTGTGCATCAGAAGGCGGCGGGGCCGCACCGGGTCTTTATTGAAGATATTTCCGTGCTCATAGGGACTGATGTGCATACCCCGGATAAAAAGCTCGCCGTTTTTGATGGTGCAGAAAGCATCCTTCAAATTCACGTTGCCGCCCCGGATGGATTTGACCTCCGTTCCGGCCAGCTCAATGCCGGCCTCGAAGCGCTCAAGCACAAAGTATTCGTGGAAGGCCTTGCGGTTGGAGGTGATCTCCTTCACGCCCTTCTGCTTTGCCGACATTTGCTCACTTCCTTTTTCCGTGGTTCATATCATTCTACCACACTATAAGGAAAAATAAAAGAAAAATTTCTATGACCTTCGGTTCAGCCGGGGCTCGTGGCCCCGAAGCCGCCTTGTGCGGGGCGGCGCGGGCCTTGCCAGCAGCAGGGAAGCGCCGTTGAGACTGAATAGCTCCGCCTCCACCCGACGCCAGGGCGAATAGCCTGCCATGCGCAGCAAAAGCCGTACCGTCCTGCCCACGTCCGGCACCACGTCTCCCGGCAGCAGCAGGGCTACGGAATCTTCTGAAATTGCATATGTATCCATTTTGTTACCTCTTCTTTGCCAAATTGGCACAAATAGTTCCCGGATATTTAAATTCTACAAAAAAATCCGGTGGATTTCTACTAAAAAAATATGGAAATCTTCCTTGGCCTGTGTTATACTGCTCATGGTTATTATGTAAATTAAATTATTATGCGCAGACTTTTCCCAAAGGAGTGGTTTGATATGGAGTATATTGAGCGGCCGGTTGGCAGCGTTGAGAAATATAAAGGGATCATTGTCCGCGTCCGTCTGGACGACGCGGAGCTTTATACCGGAAAGGTGGTAAAGCGCGAGGTGGTGGAGCACCCGGGCGGCGTGACCATCCTGCCTGTGGACGAGGAGGGCAACTGCACCATGGTGCGCCAGTTCCGCTATCCCTTTGGGCGGATGATGCTGGAAGCTCCGGCGGGCAAGCTGGAATACGGCGAGGATCACAGGGAATGCGCCGTGCGCGAGCTTTCCGAGGAGACCGGTTTCACGGCGGATGAGCTGGTGTATCTGGGCGGCTGCTGCACTTCTCCCGGCTTTTCCACGGAGGTGCTGCATATCTATCTGGCCCTGGGCCTGCACGCCGGGGAGTGCCACCCGGATCAGGACGAGTTTCTGAACGTGGAGAAGATCCCGCTGCATGAGCTTTCCCGGATGGTCATGGCGGGCGAAATTGACGACGCCAAAACCATCGTGGCCGTGCTGAAAGCGGAGAAATACCTGAGCGGCCGTTAAGGCGCTTCATGCCTCCCCTAACAGGGGAGGTGCCCCCGAAGGGGGCGGAGGGGTTTAAAAACGCAGCGAAAACAAGCATAAGCCCTACGTTATCGCGGTGGTGACTTCAGCAAACCCCTCAGTCTGCCCGTTGGGCAGACAGCTCCCCTTTCAGGGGAGCCTATGCCAGCAAGCCGATAAAAGCTTGCCTTTTTCCTCCGGGTATGATAAAATCAAAAATCGGGTAGGCAGGCATGCCTGTCCTACATTGTTGGAAGGTGCAAATCTTGGAAAAATACGTGATTAAAGGCGGCACTATGCTGCACGGCGAAGTGGAGATCAGCGGCGCAAAGAACGCAGCCGTGGCGATCATTCCCGCGGCCCTGATGGTAAACGGCGTCTGCCGCATAGAGAACATGCCCCAGATCAGCGACACCGATATGCTCCTGACCATCCTGACCCACATGGGCGCGAAGGTCCGGTTTATCAATAATTCTACCATCGAAATCGACTGCACGGACGTGCATTATCAGGATGTACCCTTTGACCTTACCCGTAAGATCAGGGCCTCCTACTATCTCATCGGCGCAATGCTTGGCCGTTTCGGCTGCGCCAAGACCACTATGCCCGGCGGCTGCAATTTCGGCGTGCGGCCTATCGAGCAGCACATCAAGGGCATGACCGCCCTGGGCGCGGACGTGGATGTGAAAAACGGCTTTGTCTACGCCGACGCCAGAGACGGCAGGCTCCACGGCGCACGGATCTATCTGGACAAGGTGTCCGTGGGCGCCACCATGAACATTATCCTTGCGGCCACCCTGGCCCAGGGCCGTACCATCATCGAAAACGCCGCCCGTGAGCCCCATATTGTTGACCTGGCCAACTTCCTTAACTCCATGGGCGCGGACATTCGCGGCGCGGGCACCGATACCATCAAGGTCAACGGCGTGGATAAGCTCCACGGCGGTTCCTACTCCATCATCCCCGACCAGATCGAGGCCGGCACCTACATGGTAGCCGCCGCGGCCACCGGGGGAGAGGTGCTGGTGAAAAACGTGATTCCCAAGCATCTGGAGTGCATCAGCGCAAAGCTCCGGGAGACCGGCACCATCGTCCAGGAATATGAGGACTCGGTTCTGGTCAAGGGCGCCAGCACCCTGCGCAAGGCCAATATCAAGACCCTGCCCTATCCCGGCTTCCCCACGGATATGCAGCCCCAGATGGGCACCCTGCTGTGCCTGGCGAACGGCACCTCGGTGATCACCGAAGGCATTTACGACAACCGCTTCAAATACGTCAACGAGCTGCGCAAAATGGGCGCGGAGATCCAGGTGGACAGCCGTGTGGCCGTCATCGAGGGCGGCGCCAAGCTCACCGGTGCTGTGGTTCAGGCCTGCGATCTGCGGGCCGGCGCAGCCATGGTCATTGCCGGCATGTGCGCCTCCGGCACCACCGTGGTGGAGGATATCCATTTTATCGAGCGTGGTTACGAAAACTTTGTTGGCAAGCTCAAGGCCCTGGGCGCGGAGATCGAAGTGGTAGACTTTCCCGACGACTCCGACGGGGCGGAGAGGATTGTCTGCATCAGCTGATGGAGATCCGTGTTTTTGCCAGCGGTTCCAGCGGAAATTGCCTGCTGCTGTCCAGCGGCAGATCCCATATATTGATCGACGCCGGAATTTCCAAGCGCAGGATCGAACAATCCCTTGCGCAGTCAGGTCTTTCAATGCGCGAAATCGGCGGAGTGCTCATTACCCATGAGCACTCCGATCATATTTCCGGCCTGAAAATGCTCATTAAATATTATTCTGTCCCGGTTTACGCCCCCCACACTGTGGCAAACCGCCTGCGGGGCTGCCTGCCGGAGGCGGAGCCTTATCTGCACGTCATTCCGGTGAACGAGCCCTTTGAAATCGGCGATCTTTCCGTCACCGCTTTCCACACGCCCCACGACACCGACGAGAGCGTGGGCTACCGCATCGAGGGCGGCGGGGTCTTTGCCCTGGCCACCGACATGGGCCATGTGACGGAGGAAGTGTTCGACGCCCTCTCCGGCGCGGACACGGTTTTAATTGAATCCAACCACGACGAGGAGATGCTCCGCTACGGGCCCTACCCGGTCTATCTGAAACGGCGCATTTTGTCCGACAGCGGCCATCTCTCCAACGCCTGCTGTGCCCAGCTTGCCCGGAAACTGGCCCTGGGCGGCACAAAGCAGATCATTCTCGGCCATCTGAGCCGGGAGAACAACACCCCGGCCATCGCCATGCGCGCTGCCCGGGAGAGCACGGCGGGGCTCCCCGTGGAGCTCTACTGCGCGCCGGTGTACGGCTGTCTCAGGCTGCCGGTAGGGGAGGAATGTGCGTGCTCGCGGTAAAACTGATCTGTGTGGGAAAAATGCGGGAAAAGTTCTATCTGGACGCGTTTTCTGAATATGCCAAGCGGCTGGGGGCATACTGCCGCTTTGAACTGACGGAGCTGGCGGAAGTCCGGCTCCCGGACGCCCCTTCACAAAAGGAGATCGCAGCGGCCCTGGAAAAGGAGGCCGCCGGGATCGTCAAATGCATCCCAACGGATGCTTATACTGTGGCCCTCTGCGTGGAGGGTCGGCAGATGTCCAGCGAAAAGCTGGCGGAGCTGATCGCCCGGCAGGAGGGCTCGGGAAAGCCCCGGCTCTGCTTCATCATCGGCGGCTCCTACGGGCTGTCGCCCCGGGTGAAGGCCGCGGCGGACCTGCGATTGAGCATGTCGGAGATGACCTTTCCCCACCATCTGGCCCGGGTAATGCTCATGGAGCAGATTTACCGGGGATTTAAGATCAACGAGGGCTCAAAATACCATAAATGAACGGAGGAAGCGCTTATGGCAAAGGAGAAGGACCTGGAGTGGGGGAGCAGCCCCATCGGCGAATTGTCGGAACGCTGGCCCCGGGACGAGCATGGGGAACCGGAGGAGCCGGTTTTCCTGTGCTGCCGCAAAAATATTGATCTCAGCGACGAGCTTCTGGTGAACATGCTTGAGGCATACGGTATTCCCTGCCTGCGCCGCTACCCCGGCGACGGCAGCTTCGGCCGCCTGATACTGGGAATCAGCGGCCAGGGAGTGGATATCCTTGTGCCCAAGAGCTTATATAACGATGCAAAAGTACTATGTGAAGGAGAAATGAACCATGAGGAATTATAAAGAAGAGTACCAGCGCTGGCTGGACAGCCCCGCCCTCAGCGAGGAGGAGTGGAGCGAGCTCAACGCCATCGCCGGCGACGAGAAGGAGATCGAAAGCCGCTTCTTCGCGCCCCTGGAGTTTGGCACCGCGGGCCTGCGCGGCACCATGAAGCTGGGTCTGCACCACATGAACATACACGTCATCCGCCACGCCACCCAGGCTTTCGCCAACGTGATCGTAGCCGAGGGCGAGGAGGCCATGGCAAAGGGCATCGCCATCGCCAGAGACTGCCGTCTCAACGGCAGCGAGTTTGCCCGTGAGGCCGCCTGCGTCATGGCCGCAAACGGCATCCATGTCCGCATTTTCGAGGATCTGCGCCCCACGCCGGAGCTGAGCTTTGCCGTACTGCACTACGGCACCGCCGCCGGTCTGAACATCACCGCCAGCCACAACCCCAAGGAGTATAACGGCTACAAGGTCTACTGGTCCGACGGCGCCCAGCTGCCTCCCCAGAAGGCAGAGGCCATCGCCCAGCAGATGGAGGCCATCGACATTTTCACCGGCTTCAAGACCTGCGACTTTGACGAGGCCGTGAAGGCCGGCAAGGAGGTGAGGTTCATAGACTGCGCCAGGCTCGTGGCTTTCCTGGAGCAGGTTCTCTCCCAGGCCATCGACAAAGAGGCCGTGGCCGCCGTGGCCGACGACTTCAAAATTGTCTACACCCCCTTCCACGGCTGCGGCTATAAGCTGGTGCCCGAGGCACTGAAGCGTCTGGGCATCAAGCACCTGTACCCTGTGGACGAGCAGATGGTTATCGACGGCAGCTTTCCCACGGTGAAAAGCCCCAACCCGGAAAATCCCGAGGGCTTTTATCTGGCCATCGACCTGGCCAAGAAGGTGGGCAGCGACCTGATCATCGGCACCGACCCGGACTCTGACCGCATCGGCACCATGGTCCGCTCCGGGGACGAGTACGTCACCATCAGCGGCAACCAGATGGGCGTGCTGCTGCTGGACTATGTGATCAGCGCCAAGAAGGCCACCGGCACCCTGCCGGAAAACGCCGGCGCGCTCTCCAGCATCGTCTCCACCGGCATGGCCAGAGTGGTGGCCGAGCAGAACGGCGTCCACTTTGAGGACACCTTCACCGGCTTCAAGTTCATGGCCGAGCGTGTGGCCTCCTGGGAGGCCGCCGGCAGCTATAAATACATTTTCGCCTTCGAGGAGAGCTACGGCTACATGATGGGCGACTATGTCCGCGACAAGGACGCCGTCACTGCCTCCATGATGGTGGCCGAGATGGCAGCCCACTATTACCAGAAGGGCATGACCCTGCTGGATGCCCTGAACGCCCTGTACGAGAAGTACGGCTGGTATAAGGAAAAGACCCTGAACCTG
>SAMEA3663015__coassemble_495_pt1 | contig 15235 bp, 17 predicted proteins | sample SAMEA3663015__metabat2_high_PE_021 | metagenome-assembled genome bin SAMEA3663015 (sample SAMEA3663015) | pig gut metagenome | biome: pig gut; feature: pig-associated habitat; material: faeces | place: France | collected 2012
GTGTGAAATTGACTCAGCCCGATATCCGCGTTCCTGTACAGCCGCATGGTGGTGCCTTCGCAGCGGAAGCCCCGCTGCTGCATCAGATAGGCGGCAACGGAGCTGTCCACTCCGCCGCTCATGGCGATGAGTGCGCTTTTTTCCTTGTTATTCGACCACATCTTCAATCAAAACCTTTATCTGTCCGCCGCAGACCATGCCCTCTTCCTCTGCCACATCGTTGCTCATATCCACAGTGACGCAGCGTTTCCCGCCGGTGCCGATCAGATTATAGGCGTCTCTCATCACGGCGTTTTCACTGCACCCGCCGCCGATGGTGCCCACGGTGCGGAGAAGCTTATCCACTGTCATCATGGCGCCGGACTTGACCGGCGTGGAGCCACGGGTCTCATATACGGTCAGCAGGGCCTTGGGGCTGTCATCCTCCGCCAGGGCCTCCAAAAGGGGCAGGTCGATGTCCTCCGCCGTCAGCACGGTGCTCTTGGAGCGGCGGCTGGTGTTTGCCCGCCGGCACTGGATCAGCTGGGCCACAATGGAGATGGCGATCTCCCTGACGGTCAGGGCGTTGATGTCCAGGCCGATGGGGGCGTGGATCTGATCCAGAAGCTCCCGGGGAAAACCCTCGTCTTCCAGCATCTTCATCAGGCTGATCACCCGGCGGCGGGAGCCGATCATGCCCAGATATTTGGGGAAGGTTCCCGGCAGAATGGCCCGCAGGCAGTCCGCGTCATAGCGGTGGCCCCGGGTGATGACGGCCACATAGTCCCGCTGGTTGATCTCCAGCTGTCCGATGGCGTTTTCAAAGGAATCACAAATGACCCTTTCCGCCTGGGGAAAGCGGGTGTGGTTGGCAAAGGAGGGCCTGTCGTCCGCAACCGTTACGGCAAAGCCCAGGTCGGCGGCATATTGACACACCGGCTGGGAGACATGACCGCAGCCTAAAAGAATCAGCCGCTCTCTGGGGTAAAAATTGCGGACATACTCGGTGTCCTCCACGGTAAAACTGCGCTCCGCCGGCTCCCCGGCGCGGACAAGCGCAAGGATCTCCTGAAATTGCCTGCGCATGATCCCACCTCTTTATATCGTAGTATTGACAAAAATTATAAATCGGGAACGGCTTTTGTGCAATTGCCGTTTTTGCTCAAAGCGTGAGCCAGGGCCGCCCCGCCCGCTCCCGGGCCGCCTTTTCCAGGGGCACGTCCACGATAAGCAGGCCCTCTCTGCCGTCTGCCTTGAACAGCAGACCGCCGTCCGGCCCGGCAACCAGGGACTGGCCGGCAAAGACGATCTCGCCCTCCGGCCCCACACGGTTGCACATGGCGGTGATCCCCCTATTCCTGTTATTGGTTCGGATAATCCTATTAAAATACTATGTTCATGTAGTTTATCAGCAGATTCGCCGCTTGTCAATAGAACGAAAAACAGCTTTTCTCCGGCGGCGAAGCGATTGAAGCAGGGCAGATAATATGGTATAATCCGGATATATATCAGCTGTTTGTACGGGAAAGGCTTGAAAATGGAATTCAAAAGTATAGAAAAAAAGGACGGCGGGAAATTCCTGCACCGCTATGACCTGCACTATGTGGACCCGCTGGGGGCGGAGCGCTGCTATGAGATGGTCAGCCGCAGGGACGATATCGAGGGCTTTGACCAGCTGGTAAACCACCCGGCGGACGCAGTGGTGATGATCGTCACCGACAGGGAAAACGAACACATGGCCCTCATCCACGAGTACCGCATGGAGCTGGGCCAGAAAATTTACGGCTGCCCCGGCGGCCTGATCGACCCGGGGGAGACGCCGGAGATGTGCGCCCGGCGGGAGCTGAAGGAGGAGACCGGGCTGGACCTGGTGGAGATCAGGGAGATTCTGCCCGCCGCGGCCTGCACTGTGGGAATCGGGGACGAGCGGACCATCTGCATCTTTGTCACGGCGGAGGGGGAATTCCACCCGGACAGGGCCACCGGCGAGGAGATCGAGGCCCGCTGGTATACCCGCAGCGAAATACTGGAGCGGCAGAAAACCACCCTTTTCGGCTCCTGGGCCCTGGCCTTCAGCTGGATGTGGGCCACAGGCCGGCTGTGAATGTGAAAAAATACACAATTTTGCCCGGAATGTACAGGAAAAACATTTACTTTTCCTTTGAAATGAGATAGAATACAAACGTTGTGATCAACGGAGACGGAGGTGATATGATGGAAGGAACCAATGTGCTGTTCAGTATAGGCCCGGTGCAGATCACCAGTACCCTTACGACCATGTGGGTCATTATACTGATCCTCACCGTTCTGTCCATTCTTGCCACAAGGAAACTGAAAGATGTGCCCGGCCCGCTGCAGAATATTGCCGAGATGGCTGTGGAGAGCCTGCAAAATTATTTTGCCGGCATTATGGGCGCGAAAACGGCGAAAAAGTATTTCCCCATTTTTGCCACCTACTTTATTTTTATTGTGGTCTGCAACTACTCGGGACTGCTGCCGGGAGCGGGGCATTTCAAGGGCTTTGCGGTGCCCACGGCCTGCCTGTCGGTGACGGCGGCCCTCGGCATTATTGCCTTTTTTACCACGCACACCATCGGCATCCGGGAGCGGGGGCTGAAGCACTATCTGCTAAGCTTTGTCACACCCTTTATTCTCATGCTGCCGCTGAACCTGATCGAGCAGTTTGTCCGGCCTTTTTCGCTGGCCCTGCGTCTTTACGGCAACCTGTACGGCGAGGAGATGGTGGTGGAGCAGCTCTACCATATTTTCCCCATACTGCTGCCTGTTCTGATGAACGTGCTGAGCCTGCTGTTCTGCATGATCCAGGCTATGGTGTTCACCATGCTGCTGGGCATCTATGTGTCTGAGGCCATAGAGGAAGAGCACTGATACGATAAATTAAAAATAAGAAATATAATTTTTGGAGGAAAATTTTATGGCATCCGGAACAATAGCAATTGCAGTCGCAATCATGATGGGCCTTTGCGTATGCGGCCCCGCCATCGCTCAGGGCATGGTAGCGTCCAAGACCATGGAGTCCATCGCCCGCCAGCCTGAGGCAGCAGGCCAGCTCCGCTCCTCAATGATCCTGGCCCTGGGCCTGATCGAGGCGCTGACCATTTACGGTCTGCTCATCGCTTTTATGCTGGTCGGCAAGATATAAGCCGAAAAAAAGCAAATATTCGGAGGAAGATGCGGTATGCTTAGCATAAATATTTCCGAGCTGGTTTTGACCGCGATAAGCTTCTTCCTGCTGTTTTTCCTGCTCAAACGTTTCCTGTATGACCCGCTGATCCGCTTCATGGACGAGCGCAATGCCCGCATCGAAGAGGGACTGGACGCGGAGAAGCAGGCTCTCGCTGCGGTGCAGGCCAATGAGATGCTCCTTGAGGCCCGGCGGAAAGAGAGCATGGACCAGGCAAAGACCATCGTGGAGCAGGCCCGGAACGCGGACGAGCAGCGCCGGGAGGCTGCACTGCGGCAGGCCCGGCAGAGCGCCGAGGAGAGCCGGAGCAGGGCAAGAGAAGAACTCTGCAGGCTTCAGGAGAGTGAGTCCGGGAAGCTCAGAGACAGCGAGACCGAGCTTGCCACCCTGCTTGCCGACAGGCTGCTCAGCAGCGGCTATGCCGCAGGAGAATAAGCGGAAAAACAAATGAGCAGGAGAGGAGGAATGTCCCACATATGGGCGGATGGAACATATTTTACGGACTGTTGAACTTTGCCATTCTTGCCGCGATATTGTACTTTGCCGGCAGGAAAATGGTTGTGAAAATGTTCAAAGGCCGTCGGGACAGGATAGCCGGCGATTTAGAGCGGGCCCAACAGGCCAGAGAGAACGCCGCCGCTTTGCAGGATGATCTGAACGCCAGCGGCGCGGAGGCGGAAAAACTCCGCCGGCAGATCATCAGCGACGCGGAGGACCGTGCCCGGGAGAACAGTCTCAGGGAGCAGGACGGAGACCAGGCTGCAGCCGATGAGGTCCTGCGGGAGACAAACCGGGAGAACCGGCATGAGATGTACGACGCCAGAAGAGAACTGACCGACATGGCAGCGGACAGCGTTACCGCGGCCGCAGGCAGACTTCTGGGCGGCGAGGATCGGGCAAAAGAGAGAGCGCAGCTGAAAGAGCGCTTTATTGAATATCTTGAACATGAGCTGAACCCCAGCCCCTGCGATCTGGCAAGAGCGGAGCGGGGAGAGGCTGTCCATATCCAGATCAGCGCGGAAAAACAGCCCGGGCCGGAATACGTGGAGCGGGTGGCTGCGCTGGTTAAAAGCAGATTCGGCGCGGCAGAGGTCAGGGCGGAGGCCCTGGAAGACCCCTCGCTGATCGGCGGCGTGCGCCTGCAGATCGGGGACACCGTGTATGACGGCAGTCTGTCCGGTATGCTCCGCCAGGTGAAAAAGAGCCTGGAACAGGGCGACGCCCTGGAAGGGGATATGACCGGGGCGCTGAAGGAGAAGCTGTCCCAGGTCCGTGGCGGGGTGGACGTGTACCAGACCGGCCGGGTGAAGAGCCTTTCCAACGGCATCTGCCGGGTTTCCGGCCTGTCCGACGTCATGGCCGGCGAGCTCATCGAATTTGAGGGCGAGCTTCGCGGCATGGTCATGGACCTGGAAAAGGACGACGTGGGCGTGGTTTTGCTGGGCGACTACGGCAAGGTGCAGGAAGACGACGAGGTCCGCCGCACCGGTCGCATCATCGAGGTGCCCGTGGGCGAGGGGCTGATCGGCCGCGTGCTGGACGCCCTGGGCCGCCCCATCGACGGGATGGGCCTGATCCGGACCGAGGAGACACGGCCTATCGAGAGCCCGGCCCCCGCTGTGCTGGACAGAAAGCCGGTGACCATCCCCCTGCAGACCGGTATCAAAGCCATAGACGCCCTGGTCCCCATCGGACGGGGCCAGCGCGAGCTGATCATCGGCGACCGGAAGACGGGCAAGACCGCCATCGCCATCGACACCATCCTGAACCAGAAGGGCAAGGATGTGATCTGCATCTATGTGGCCATCGGCCAGAAGGAATCCACCGTGGCCAGCATCGTGGAGAAGCTGCGGGAAAACGGGGCCATGGATTACAGCATCGTGGTCTGTGCCTCAGCCTCTGAGCCGGCGCCCATGCTCTATATCGCACCCTATGCCGGCGCGGCCATCGGCGAGTATTTCATGTATAAGGGCCGCCATGTGCTGATCATGACGACCTGTCCAAGCAGGCCGTGGCCTACCGGGAGATATCCCTGCTGCTTCGCCGTCCGCCCGGACGGGAAGCCTACCCCGGCGACGTGTTTTATCTCCACTCCCGTCTGCTGGAGCGGGCTGCCTGCCTCAGCGACGAGAAGGGCGGCGGCTCCATGACCGCTCTGCCCGTCGTGGAGACCAAGGCGGGCGACATCTCCGCCTATATCCCCACAAACGTCATCTCCATCACCGACGGACAGATCTTCCTGGAGGAGGAGCTGTTCAACTCCGGCATCCGTCCCGCCGTGAACCCGGGCCTTTCCGTGTCCCGCGTAGGCGGCGCGGCCCAGCTGGGGGCCATGAAGCAGGTCTCCGGCCGGCTGAGGATGGATCTTGCCCAGCACAGAGAGCTGGAGGCTTTTGCCCAGTTCGGCTCTGATCTGGATAAGGCCACCAGAGACGCCCTGAACCGGGGTCGAAAGGTGACGGAGCTTCTGAAACAGAAGCAGTACAGCCCCATGGACGCGGCAGACCAGGTGATCGCCATCTTTGCCGCCAACGAAGGCTTTATCGACAATATTGACATCAAGAGTGTGAGCCGCTACGAGCGGGAGCTCATACCCTTCATCCACAACAGCTGGCCGGAGCTTGCCGCCATCATCGACAGCGGAAAGAAGCTGAGCGACGAGCAGCGGAGCAAGCTCAGGGAGCTGATAAGCGAATTCGGCAGAAACTTCAGCTAATACTACACAGCGGAGGGGAGGTGCGCGGATGCCGAACATATACGCCATCAAGGCCCGGATCAAAAGCGTGGAGAGCACCCGGCAGGTGACCAAATCCATGAAAATGGTGTCCACGGCAAAGCTGCGCCGTACCCAGTACACCATGAACCGGGTGCAGCCCTTCGCGGAGCACTGCCGCCGGATTCTGGAGTGCCTCTGCTCCGGCGGATTGGAGACAGAGCAGGCGCTGATGCAGGCGCGCACCGAAATAAAACGGGTGTGCTATGTGCTCATCGTGGGCAACCGGGGACTCTGCGGCTCCTATAACAGCGATATCCTGCGCTATATGAAAGAGCTGGCAAAGCGGGAGGAAAAGGAATTTTTCACCGTGGTCTGCGGCCACTGGGGCGAGGACGTCATTGCCCAGGAGGGCCTGAACGTGAAGCGCCGCTTCCCGGAGCTGAGCGACACGCCGGACCGGGGAGAGAGCGGCAGGATCTCCGATTACCTCAAGGAATTGTACCGCAGCGGCCAGGCGGATAAGATCGTGCTGGTATACCAGCGGCACAAAGGCATGGGCCAGGAGGCCGTAAATGAGCAGCTGCTGCCCGTTGTACCCCTGAAGGGCGTCAAAGCCAGGGATTATATCTTCGAGCCGGACAGGGAGAGCCTGCTGGAGCGGGTCGCCGATCTCTATGTGGACAATGTGGTGTATGAGGCGCTGCTGCAGGCCCGGACGGGCGAGCATTTTGCCCGTATGACCGCCATGACCACCGCCACCGACAACACGGATGAAATCATCCGGAAGCTGACCCAGGAGATGAACACCCAGCGCCAGGCCCAGATCACCACCCAGATCAGTGAAGTCATCGGCGGAGCAAATGCCCTGAGCCAGGATAAGGCCAGGCGCTGAACATGGAGAAAACATTATGGGAAAAGGAATCGTAAAAAGAGTTACCGGCCCTGTGGTCGATATTGAATTTCCCCAGGGCGAGCAGCCGGAGATCCGCCGGGCGGTGGAGATCCTGGCTGACGGGCACAGCGTAAAGGCCGAGGTAGTCCAGGACATCGGCCGGGGCGGCGTGCGCTGCATTGCCCTGGCATCCACCGACGGACTTTACCGGGGCTGCCCTGCCGTGGACACGGGAGCCACCATCACCATGCCCGTGGGCGAGGGGACGCTGGGCCGCATGTTCAATGTGGCCGGGGAGCCCATCGACGGCAAGGGAGCGGTGGACGCGGTGAAGTACATGCCCATCCATCGTGACCCGCCGGCCTTTACGGAGATCAAACCGGCGGAGGAGATGCTGGAAACCGGCATCAAGGTGGTGGACCTGCTGACCCCCTATGCCAAGGGCGGCAAAATCGGCCTGTTCGGCGGCGCCGGCGTGGGCAAGACCGTGCTGATCATGGAGCTGATCCGGAACGTGGCCTACGAGCACGGCGGTTATTCCGTCTTTGCCGGTGTGGGCGAGCGCAGCCGCGAGGGAAACGATCTCTGGAACGAGATGAACGAGTCCGGCGTCATTGACAAGACCGCGCTGGTCTTCGGCCAGATGAACGAGACCCCCGGCGCAAGACTTCGCGTGCCCTTCTCTGCCCTGACCGTGGCGGAATATTTCCGGGACGAGCGCAGGCAGGACGTGCTGCTCTTTATCGACAACATCTTCCGCTTTATCCAGGCCGGCGCGGAGGTCTCCGCATTGCTTGGCAATATGCCCTCTGCCGTGGGCTACCAGCCCACGCTGGCCACGGATATGGGCACGCTGGAGGAGCGTATCACCTCCACACAAAAGGGCTCCATCACCTCGGTACAGGCTATCTATGTGCCGGCCGACGACCTGACGGACCCGGCACCGGCCACGGCCTTTGCCCATCTGGACGCCACAACGGTGCTGTCCCGCGCCGTGTCGGAGCTGGGCATCTACCCGGCGGTGGACCCGCTGGCCTCCAGCTCCCGTATGCTGGAGCCGGACATTGTGGGCCATGAGCACTATGAGACGGCCCGGGCCGTACAGACCGTGCTGGAAAAATACCGCCAGCTTCAGGACGTTATCGCCGTTCTGGGCATGGACGAGCTGAGCGCGGAGGACAAGCGCACCGTCAACCGGGCCAGAAGAATACAGCGCTTTTTGTCCCAGCCCTTCCATGTGGCGGAAAACTTCACCGGCATCCCCGGCAAGTATGTGCCCCTGAAGGAGACCATCAAGGGCTTCCAGGCCATCCTTGGCGGCGATGTGGACGACCTGCCGGAGCAGGCCTTCCTGCTCTGCGGCACCATCGACGACGTGATCGCCAAGCGCGGCAGCTTCTGAGGTGGAAAATGGCGGACAGAATCAAGCTCAGCGTGGTCACCGCCCAGGGCGAAAGCCACGAGAAAATGGTCAGTTACGTCTCCATACCCACGGCCTTCGGCTCGGTGGGTGTGCTGTCCGGCCACGCCCCCATGCTCTGCGCGGTGAAGAGCGGTATTTTGAAATACCGCGTGGGAGAGGACAGCCTTTTCCGCCTTTCCGTCAGCGACGGGATAGCCAATGTGGCGGACAATGAGGTGACGGTACTGGTCTCAACGATGAATATGGAATGAAAAAGTACAGGCGGAAAACCGCCTGCACTTTTTGATTTAGCGCGCTACAGCAAGGAGAGCGAGTGCAAAAAACGGGCAAAAATCGAAAAAGTGCCTTCTAAGCGATGCAAAACTTTTCTTTGTTCGTCAATTTGCAATTTAAACAGGGCAAAATATAGGCATATTGATCATTGACGCGGACAGGCTGCAAATGTTAATATATATCGTGTAAAAAGTTCGTAATTTGCAGAGGGGGGTTTAGGCGATACAATGAAAAAATATTATGTGATGATCGGCAACTACGGCAGTGGAAAAACCGAGCTGGCCCTGAACTTTGCCATGAAGGCGGCGCAGCACGGCCGCACCGAGCTTCTGGATCTGGACATGGTGAACACCTATTTCCGCCTGGCCGAGCACGGCAAGCTGGTCAACATGAAGGAGATCAGGCTCGTCTCCCCCAACTACGCCTGCTCCGGAATCGAGACCCTGTCCCTGCCTGCGGAGGTGGCCTCCGCCTTTGACATGGACTGGGATACCGTGGTGTTTGACGTGGGCGGAGACGCTGTGGGCTCCACGGCGCTTGGCCGCTACCATGAGGATTTTATGGCGCTGGCTCCCGGCGAGCTGGAGGTGCTGAACGTGGTCAACATCCGCCGTCCGCTGGCAGGCACGGTGGAGAAGATCATCCACCTTCAGGAGGAGATGGAGCTCCATTCCCGGCTGAAGATCACCGGAATGATCAACAACACCAACCTGGCCCAGTTGACCGGCCCGGATGAACTGCGGGACGGCTATGAGATGATAAAACAGGTGTCTGAGATCACCGGCGTCCCGGTGGCCTACACCTCCGGGCGCAAGGAGCTGCTGGACATTTTCCTGGCAGAAGGGCACGACCCCAAATATATCGGCACACCCATCGCCATCGACACCTATATGCACCGCGACTGGGACAGCTGGGTAAAGGGACTGAGCCTGTAAAAAACGTACATTCCCGCAGATGCGGTTGAGAAACAGTAAGCACTAAGTAAGGAAAATAAAAAAGGAAAAGAGGTTGAATCATGGTTAAGGTAACGATCAACGAGCTTGTTTGTAAGGGATGCGGACTTTGCGCAAGAGCTTGCCCCAAAAATGTCCTCGCCCTTTCCAAAACCAAGCTCAACGCAAAAGGCTACCATCCAGCAGAAGTGGTCGACCAGGAAGCTTGTATTGGCTGCGCATCCTGCGCACGCACCTGCCCCGATGTGGCAATCAGGATAGAGAAGGATTAAGGAGGAATAGAAAATGGCATTGACTCTTATGAAGGGTAGCGAAGCGATTGCGGAGGCCGCAATCCGCGCCGGCGCACGTTTCTTCTTCGGCTATCCTATCACCCCGCAGACAGAAATTCCCGAATATATGTCCGCCCGTATGCCCGAGGTGGGCGGCTGCTACCTCCAGGCGGAGAGCGAGGTCGCGGCAATCAACATGGTGTACGGCGCTGCCGGTACCGGCGCCCGCGTCATCACCTCTTCCTCCAGCCCCGGCGTCAGCCTGAAGCAGGAGGGTATCTCCTACATCGCAGGCGCTCAGCTGCCCTGCGTGATTTTGAACGTCATGCGCGGCGGCCCCGGTCTGGGCAGCATCCAGGCATCTCAGGGCGACTATTTCCAGGGCGTCAAGGGCGGCGGCAACGGCGACTACCACCTGCTGACCTACGCACCCGCGTCCATCCAGGAAGCCATCAACATCATGATGTTCGCCTTTGACAAGGCGGAGCAGTACCGTATGCCCGTGCTGTTTCTGGCAGACGGCATCATCGCCCAGATGATGGAGCCTGTGGAAATGCCCGAGATGGTGGAATACAAGGTGGACCCGGAGAAGAAGCCCTGGGCCGCCACCGGCTGGAAGCCCGGCGACGATCCGGCCAAGCGCGCCGTCATCAACTCCCTCTTCATCAACACCGAGGAGCTGACCGTACATAACGACCACCTGCAGGCCATCTATGCCGAGGCCAGAAAGAACGAGCAGATGTGGGAGGAATACAAGCTGGAGGACGCCGAGTACATCATCACCGCCTTCGGCACCGTCTCCCGTATCGCCAGATCCGCTGTGGATGAGTTGCGCGAAATGGGCGTCAAGGTCGGTCTGTTCCGCCCCATCACCGTGTGGCCCTTCCCCTATGAGCATCTCAAGGCCGCCGCGGACCGGGAGAGCGTCAAGGCGCTGCTGGACGTGGAAGCCAACGAAGGCCAGATGCTGGAGGACGTGAAGCTGGCCGTCAACGGCGCAAAGCATGTGGATTTCTTCGGCCACTGCGGCAGCCTGATGCCCACCACCGAAGAGATCAAGGCGAAGATCCTCGAAATGAAGGAGGGTAAATAAATGTCCGTCATATTTGAAAAGACCAGTCTTTTGACCGATAAACAGTTCCACTACTGTCCCGGCTGCAACCACGGCATTATCCACCGTCTGGTGGCCGAGGTGCTGGATGAGCTGAAGCTGGACGGCAATGTTGTAGGCGTGGCGCCTGTGGGCTGCTCCGTTTTTGCCTACGATTACTTTAACTGCGACATGTTCGAGGCCGCCCATGGCCGCGCCCCCGCAGTGGCCACCGGCATCAAGCGCGCAAAGCCCGACTCCGTGGTATTCACCTACCAGGGCGACGGCGACCTGGCCTCCATCGGCACCGCTGAGATCGTCCACGCCGCCCACCGCGGCGAGAAGATCGTGACCATCTTCGTCAACAACGCCATTTACGGCATGACCGGCGGCCAGATGGCCCCCACCACCCTGGTGGGCCAGAAGACCACCACCTCCCCCTATGGCCGTGACGAGGCCTGGTGCGGCGCACCCATCAAGATGTCCGAGATGCTCGCGCAGGTTCCCGGCTCCTACTATATCGAGCGCTGCGCAGTCAACAACAACGCAAATATCCTCAAGACCAAGAAGGCGATCAAAAAGGCATTCCAGTATCAGCTGGAGGGTAAGGGCTTCTGCATGATCGAAGTTCTGTCCACCTGCCCCACCAACTGGGGCTACAGCCCTGTTGAAGCACTCAAGTGGTTGGAAGAGAACATGATCCCCTACTATCCTCTGGGCGTGTATAAAGACAAGGGGGCTGCTGAGTAATTATGATGAAACAGTTTATTTTTGCAGGTTTCGGCGGTCAGGGCATGCTTCTGATCGGCAAATTCGTGGCAATGGCCTGTATGCTGGACGGCAAGCACGTCTCCTGGCTGCCCTCCTACGGCCCGGAGATGCGCGGCGGCACCGCAAACTGCTCCGTCATCGTCAGCGACGAGGAAGTTGGTTCTCCTCTGGTGGATATGGCGGACGTTATCGTGGCAATGAACCTGCCCTCTCTCCTCAAGTTTGAGGATAAGGTGAAGCCGGGCGGCGTTCTGGTGGTCAACCAGTCTCTGATCGACCGCAAAGTGGACAGAGACGACATCCAGGTGGTCTACTGCGATGCAAACCGCATTGCCGAGGAAGTGGGCAACCCCAAGGGCGCAAACGTGGCGATCCTGGGCGCAATGCTGGAGAAAGCACCCATCACCAGCGTGGATACCATGATGGAAGCCATCCGCATCGAGCTGGGTGAGAAGAAGGCCAGATTCCTGGAGGGCAACAAGAAAGCCCTGCTGGCCGGCATGGAAGCGGCCAGATAAGCCGAACATCAATCACATGAAACAAAACTGCCGCTGCTGTTTTCAGCAGCGGCAGACTTTTTCCTGTTTCCCTCTTGAAAAATATGCGCCGGCAGATATAATCTTTCGTGGATGAAGAACCCAAAATAAAAACAATGTGCCGCTGGCCGCTGAGCGGCAGAAGGGAGAGCCCAATGGAAAAACTGAATGTCTGCCTGATTAACGACTCCTTTCCGCCTGCCATAGACGGTGTGGCCAACGCCGTTACCAACTATGCACAGATCATCAACAAAGGGTATGGCCGCGCCGCGGTGGTGACGCCTTTTTATCCGGACGCGGATGACAGCGCCTTTGCCTTTCCTGTGATCCGCTATCCCAGCGTGGATACGACAAAAGCCGTGGGCTACCGGGCCGGTATCCCTTTTTCCCCGGAGGTAATGAACCGGCTGGAGGGGGAGAACTTCAATCTCATTCACAGCCACTGTCCCATTACCTCCACCATCCTGGCCAGATCCCTGCGTGACAGGATCCATGTGCCCCTGGTCTTTACTTACCACACCAAGTTTGATATCGACATTGCCAACGCCGTCAAAAGCAGGCTCCTGCGGGAAGAGGCGGCCAGACTGCTGGTGGAGAATATCGCCGCCTGTGACGAGGTCTGGACGGTAAGCCGGGGGGCGGGGGAGAATCTGCGGAAGCTGGGCTATGAGGGGGATTACCTGGTTATGCCCAACGGCGTGGATTTTCCCAAAGGCAGGGTGCCGGACGAGCTCGTGGAACAAGTCACGGCGGGCTATGACCTGCCGGCCGGACTGCCGGTGTTCCTGTTCGTGGGTCGGATGATGTGGTACAAGGGCATCCGGATCATCCTGGACGCCCTGAAAACGCTGATGGACGGCGGCAGAGATTTTCGCATGGTCTTTTTGGGCGCGGGAAATGACAAAGAGGAGATCTGCGCATACAGCAGTGCTCTCGGCCTGGACGCGAAGGTGTTTTTTGCCCCGGCCATACACGACAGAAATCTGATCCGCGCCTGGTATTGCCGGGCGGACCTGTTCCTTTTCCCCTCAAGCTTTGACACCAACGGCCTGGTTGTGCGTGAGGCGGCCGCCTGTGCCCTGCCCAGCGTGCTGGTGGCGGGAAGCTGCGCCGCCGAGGACGTACAGGACGGCGTGAACGGCTTTCTTATCCAGGAAAACGCGGCCTCCATGGCGGAGACGCTGCAAAGGCTGTGCCATGAGGCTGAGACGATAAAACGAGTGGGAGAAAATGCGGAGAGAGACCTTTACCTGTCCTGGGACAGCTCTGTAGCCGCCGCGGTTGACCGGTATCAGGCGGTGCTGGACAATTTCAAACGGGGCCTTTACCCCCGGCATGAGCGCTTTTCCGATGAGATGTGCCACGCTGCGGCAAAGGCCATGGAGGACCTTTATCGGAGCCGGGAGCGGCAGCAGAACGCGGTTTCCGAGGTCAAAACCGAGCTGCACGAGATACGCGCCGAAATCGCGGAGAGCCGGGAAAAAGTCCGCGGGAAACTGGATGAATTGACGCAGCGCATCGATCGTTTCCTGTAAAAAGGAGAACAAAAAACCATGCAAAGCATGAAAAGAGACATCAATGAGATCACCGAAGGGGTGATCTGGAAGCAGCTGCTGGCCTTTTTCTTCCCCGTGCTGCTGGGCAGCCTTTTTCAGCAGCTGTACAACACGGTGGACACCATGATCGTGGGCCGCTTCGTGGGGACGGAGGCCCTGGCGGCGGTGGGCGGCTCCTCCGCCCAGATCCTGAACCTGATTATCGGCTTTTTCACCGGCGTGTCCTCCGGGGCCACGGTGATCATTGCCCAGTTCATCGGGGCAAGGGAGGAAGAGGACGTGTCCCGGGCGGTCCACACGGCCATGATTTTGGCGGCGGTCTGCGGCGGGATCATGACCGTTCTGGGGATCGCGACGGCGCCCTGGCTGCTGCGGATCATGGACACCCCGGCGGACACCATGCGGGACTCCGTGCTGTATCTGCGCCTGGTGTACCTGTCCATGATCCCCGGGATGATCTACAATATGGGTTCCGCCATCCTCCGGGCGGCCGGGGACGCCAGGCACCCGCTGATCTTCCTGATCCTGTGCTGCCTGGTGAATGTGGTTTTGGACCTGCTGCTGGTCTGCGTGTTTCAAATGGGGGTGGCCGGTGTGGCCGTGGCCACGTCTCTGGCCCAACTGATCAGCGCGGTGCTGGTCTGCGCCTTTCTGGCCAAAAGCCGGGAGAGCTACCGGCTGGACAGAAAGCTGCTCAGGGCCGATGGGCGTATGCTGCGGCGCACGGTGCGCATCGGCCTGCCCACGGGACTGCAGTCCGTACTCTACGCCGTGTCCAATATGATCATCACCGCCGCGGTGAACAGCTTCGGCACGGACACGGTGGCGGCCTGGGTGGCCATGTGCAAGCTGGACGCGCTGACCTGGCTGGTCATGAGCGCCTTCGGCGTGGCCGTGATGACCTTCGTGGGCCAGAACTACGGCGCGCGGCGCATCGACCGGGTGAAGAGCAGCATCAGACTGTGCATGGCCATCGCGGCAGGGGTGACGGTATTGACCGGTACCCTGTTTATCTTGTGCGGAAGGGTGTTTTTCTTCCTGTTTACGGACGATGTGCGGATCATCGACATGGCAGTGAAGCTGCTGCTGTGTATCGCGCCCTGGTACTGGCTGTTTGTGCCGGTAGAGGTGCTCAGCGGCAGCCTGCGGGGCATGGGGGACACCCTGGTGCCCACCATCATTACCGCCGTGGGGATCTGCCTTGCCCGCGTGCTGTGGGTGTTCGCTCTGGTGCCCCACTGGCATACCATCCAGGCCGTCACCATCAGCTATCCTATCACCTGGGGTCTGACCTCGCTGGCCTTTTTCGTCTATTATCTCCGCTTCAGAAAAAAGAGACTGTCCGCGTAAGATTTTGCGCACAAAGCGCCCCGGGCCTTTCGCGCGCTGTAAAAAACAAAAGGCGTGACCTTCGCGGTCACGCCTTTTGCCTTGCAGAGCGCGCATATGGAGTTAGTCCGTATGGAAATGCCCCTTGTATCTGTTTGAAAAATTGGAAGTTGAGGCATCGGCGGGGAGCGGCCATGGCTTCCCCTTGAGTAAACGCTGAATAATTCGACAAAATGAAAA
>SAMEA3663015__coassemble_501_pt1 | contig 15129 bp, 13 predicted proteins | sample SAMEA3663015__metabat2_high_PE_021 | metagenome-assembled genome bin SAMEA3663015 (sample SAMEA3663015) | pig gut metagenome | biome: pig gut; feature: pig-associated habitat; material: faeces | place: France | collected 2012
TGGAGGTGAAGATCGCCCACGGCTCCCAGCTGCGCCGGGCGCTGTCGGATAACACCTACGGCTCCAGCGTCTACATGTACCCCACCCAGATGGCCCAGAACGCCAACGCTGTGGTGGCCATTAACGGCGACTTCTACGGCCACCGCTCCTGCGGCATCACCATCTATCAGCGGCAGCTTTACCGCTTCAACCCCAGAACGCTGGAGAGCTGCTTCTTCACCGCCTCCGGCGACATGATCTTCACCCATGTGGGTGAGCTCAACACCGAGGAGGAAGTGAAAAAGTTCGTTCAGGACAATGATATCACCTTCTCCGTCTCCTTCGGCCCCATTCTGGTGGAAAACGGGGAGAAAAAGGCTACCTACACCTATCTGGTGGGCGAGGTGGACATTCAGTATTCCCGCGCCGCCATCGGTCAGGTGGACAAGCTGCACTATCTGCTGATGTCCATCAATGAGGAGGGCCGGTACAAAAACCGGGTCACCATCAACCAGGCGGCCGACCTGATCTACGCCAAGGGCGTGCCCAATGCCTACGCCCTGGACGGCGGCCAGACCGCCACCATCGTGATGAACGGGGAGACCTTCAACCGCCCTGACTGGGGCAACGAGCGCATTATGACCGATATCATCTACTTTGCCACGGCCATTCCGGGAGAGGAGGCGTCCTCATGAATCAGATCGCTGTCTGCGTTGGCGACACCTTTATCTATTGGAGCTCCGTGATCATCTTTCTGGGTATCGCCGCCTGCTTTGCCCTGACCTACGCCCTGTATACCTCCCACGGCGGGCGGGGCTCCGCCCTTTGGCTGCTTCTGCCTCTGGCGCTGTTTTTCTCCGTGGTCTTTGCCCGGCTGATCCACTGGTACTGCCATGACGAGCAGTACGCCGGCTTTATGAGCGCCATGCTGGACTACTCCCAGGGGGACTATTTCCTCCACGGCGCCATTTTCGGCACCATGCTGGCGGGGCTGCTGGTAAAAAAGCTGGGCTTTACCCAGAATCTGGGCCGTCTGTTTGACTGTCTGGCCCCCGGCGCCGCGCTGTGCATCGCCTTCATCCGGCTCAGTGCCCTGTTCAACACCTCCTGCCGCAGCAAGATCGTGGTCAACACACCTGCGCTGCAGCATCTGCCCCTGGCCTCCGGCATCCCCACCGCAAACGGCGGCACCGAGTACCGCTTTGCCACCTTCTTCATTCAGTTTCTGGTGATGCTGGTGCTGTTCTGGATCCTGATGCGCTTTTTCTTCCGCCGCCGGCGCTATCCCATGAAAAACGATTATCCCAGAGACGGCCATGTGGCCCTGATGTTCCTTGTGTACTATGACGCCGTGGAGGTGGTGCTGGACAGCACCCGCTACGACTCCAGCTACCTGCCCTTCAACGGCTTCATCAGCCTGACCCAGATCCTATGCGCCGTGATCATTCTGGTGATTTTCATCGTTTACAGTGTCCGCTCCGTCAAGGCCAACGGCCGTCACGGCTACCACTGGGTCATGTGGGTGGGCTTCTTCCTGACCGTGGCCGGCACCGGCGTTTTCGAGTATCTGGTGCAGCGTTTCGGCAATATGTATCTGATCTGCTACAGCGCCATGTCGGTGATCCTGTTTTTGATGGCCTTCATCGTCAACCGCATGTACCACACCGTCTGTGCAGACATCTATGAAAAAACATAAAACCGTTTTCGGGGCGGCCCAACAGGGCCGCCCCGATTTTTCTTGAAATGAGGCACAATGCGTGCTATACTCTCTCTGCAAGCAACGGATCGGGATCTGTCCATCGAGGCAGTTAACAGGGGAATGTGGGTGCGAATCCCACGCGAGGCCGTCACTGTGAAGCGGGGCGTAAATTTACGCAGGCAATGTACTCAGCGTTTATGAAACGTAACCCCCGAAGTCAGAAAACCTGCCCGTGCAGCGGGAATAGCCTGCTGTGTCGTACAAAGAACCGCGTCACCCGGTCAAATTGTAAGCGTGCGCCTGAGTTATTGCGCCCGTTCTCTCTTTTTCTTTGTACGATTTCCGGTGAAAAAAGAAAGGAGAGGATTTTTATGTCCGCAAAAACGAAAAAAATCATTGCCGTGGCCGTCCTGCTTGTATTGGTCGCGGCGGCCATCGTCGCAACTGTCTGCCTGAAGCCCGGCGGGGCGGCGGGAGACAAGACCATCACCGTTGAGGTCATCCACGGCGACGGAACCCAGAAGGATTTCACCATCAGCACAGACGCCGAATTTCTCCGGGGCGCGCTGGAGCAGGAGGGCCTGGTCCAGGGCGACGAGAGCGAATACGGCCTGTTTGTCACCGTTGTCGACGGCGAGACGGCCGACAGCGAACAGCAGCAGTGGTGGTGCTTCACCAAGGGCGGCGAAATGCTGATGACCGGCGTGGACGATACGCCTATCGCCGACGGCGAGCAGTATGAGATCACCCTCACCATCGGCTGGTAAGCTGAGCGCAAAGGACATCTGCGCTCTGGCCCTGATGGGCGCGCTGATGTTCGCCCTGAAAATGGCGCTGGTGGCCCTGCCCAACGTGAACATGAACGCCCTGATCATCATCCTCACCGCCGTCTTTTTCGGCTGGCGGGCGCTGTACTCCGTGGCGGTGTACATCATGCTGGAGGGGCTGGTGTTCGGCTTTGGGATGTGGTGGTTTTGCTACTGGTATCTCTGGCCCATCCTGGCCATCGTGGCCGTGCTGCTGCGCAAAAACGACTCCGCCCTGATCTGGGCGGTGCTGGCCGGGGTTTTCGGCCTCTGCTTCGGGGCCCTGTGCTCCATCCCCTACCTTTTCATCGGCGGCTGGGCAATGGCCCTGTCTTACTGGGTCAGCGGCATCACCTTTGACCTGGTCCACTGCGCCGGGAATTTCGTGTTCACCCTGACGCTGTATAAGCCGCTGTACAAGGTCATGGAAAAAATCCTCGGCAAACCGGCGTAATACGCAAAAATGAGCCTGCATCGAATGATGCAGGCTCAAATTTTTTAATTTACGGGGATCTGTACGTCTCCCCACTGGATATAGGCCACCTGGTCGATGTCGATGGGCGCGGCAAAATAATAGTAGCCCTTGGCAGCGGTTTTCCCGCTGGTACCCATGCCAACACCAACGATCTCCGCCTCGCTTCCGTCCTTCATCACCACAGCGGTATAACCCGGTCCGGGCGCGTCCGGCATTCCCGGCGCCGCCTGGTATTCTTCATAGGAATATTCTCTCGACAGGCAGAGGGGTGAAATGCTCATCCTGTCAAGCCTTACGGTGTAGCCTGTGTCGGGGCATACCGTAGTTATGCCCACGGTATCCAGCTCCTTTTTTATAGTCTGGGGATATACGGTCCCGATTTCAAACTCCCATACGCCGTCCAGGATTTTGGTGAAGTTCTGGGATAGACTTTGCGTCCATATGCCGTCTATCTTCAGTGTCTTGGAAATGCCGTCGTTGAATTTTGCCTCCCCGCCATACTGTCCGATGATCTGGATAATCAGGTCAAAACGGTTGTCTCCCGGTGAGTTGTCTATCCAGCTCAGTTCCGTACTGTAGGGAATAAGGTAGGCGTCGGAACGCAGCAAATTCCCGGGCTGTCCGCAGATTTGGAGGGCCCCTGCCTCCGGGGCGGGCAGGTTCAGCACGGTCCCCTCCGGGGCCTCGATCTGAAACCGGATATAGTACATATACTCATCCACAATGGCGGCCACGGGGGTGATCGTGGTCCCCTGGGAGGTGACGGCTTCCGGCAGCTCCGGAACGCTGATCTCCTCCATCACTTCCTCCTGACTCTCCGACACCTGTCCGAACACCTCCCGGAACAGGTCCGCCAGCCGCAGTTCGTTGGCGGCAAAGGCTGTTACCGACAAGAGCAGAACGATGATAGCGGCGATCAGCGCCACCCGCGCCGCTTTGCGGACAGGGCGTTTATTCTTCCTCTTTTCTGCGTTTATTTTTTCCATTGTCAGCTCCTTGATCTTCGTCGCGGAGGCATGGTTTTCCGTCCGGATGGGGACGTCGCTGTCCTGTATGCAGTCCAGCAGGTCAACAATTCTGTATTCCATTAGAAGCTGCCTCCTTCCGTGTTCAGATCAGCCGTCAGCTCAGCCCTGAGCTTTTCCCGGCCCCGGGCCAGCCGGGAGCGCACCGTGGACGCGTTCATTTCCATCTGCGCCGCGATATCTTTGACGCTCTGCCCGTAATAGTAAAACCGCAGGAAAATCTCCCGGTCCGGGTATTCCATCAGCAGCACCGCGTGCCTTACCCGCATGTTCAGCTCCTTCTGCTCATACCGGGTCTCCGGCGTCATATGGTCCACAATGAGGATGTCCTCGTCCAGGGGCAGTGCGTTTCCCCGCTCCCGGGTTTTGTTTTTTGCCATGTTCCTGGCTACACTGCCCAGGTAGGCTTTCACCGACGGAAGCCTTATTTTCCCGGCGTTCTTCCACAGGGCAAAAAACACGTCCGAGGCCACTTCCTCAATGTCCGCCTCGCTCATATCGCCGCCGATAATATTGTAAATGATGGTGCTGACATAGGGCGTGTATTTGTCGATGAACCAGGCCAGCGCCTGCTGCGATCCGCGCTGCAGTTCCTTCAGGGCTTTCCCTTCGGTCAAGGCTGCCACCTCCGATACTGATCTCTTTCTTAACGGCCGTCACTCTAATAACACGGTTTTTTCAAAAAAGTTGCAGGGAAACGGAAATTTTCAGATTGATTTTAAGGCGGAAAAGCGGGCCGCCCTAAAGCCTCCCCTAACAGGGGAGGTGCCCCCGAAGGGGGCGGAGGGGTTTAAAACCGCAGCAGAATTTACTCCCGCTCTACATATTCGCGGTGGCGACTTCAACAAACCCCTCAGTCTGCCTACGGCAGCCAGCTCCCCTTTCAGGGGAGCCTTTTGCGGGCGACCACAAGGGTCGCCCCTACATTTTCGCCGGAAGCCAGGTAGAAGTCGTAGGGGCGGGGCTTGCCCCCGCCCGTGCGCCTCCACCTTTTTTGCGGGCGCATCGTGATGCGCCCCTACGACCATGTTTTGTGGTGCGTCCGTAGGGGCGATTCACGAATCGCCCGTGCGCAGGGGAGCCTTTACATCCCGCCGGATAAAAATGCGCAGTATGAGCAAAACCCATACTGCGCATTTGTGTTGTTTAACTTTACTTCGCGTAGTCCACAGCCTTGGTCTCGCGGAGAAGATGGACCTTGATCTGACCGGGGTAAGTCAGCTCTTCTTCGATCTTCTTGGCGATATCCCGGGCCAGCAGGATCATCTGATCCTCGTTGACCTCCTCGGGCTTGACCATGATGCGGATCTCCCGGCCGGCCTGGATGGCGTAGGAGCTGGCGATGCCGGGGAAGCTCTTGGAGACCTCCTCCAGCTTTTCCAGACGCTTGACATAGTTTTCGATGTTCTCGCGTCTTGCGCCGGGGCGGGAGGCGGAGATGGCGTCCGCCGCCTGGACCAGGCAGGCAACCACGGTGTGGGGCTCCACGTCGCCGTGGTGGGCCTCGATGGCGTGGATAACGGCCTCAGACTCCCTGTACTTGCGGGCCAGGTCCACGCCGATGGTGACGTGGCTGCCCTCCACCTCGTGGTCGATGGCCTTGCCGATATCGTGGAGCAGACCTGCGCGCTTGGCGGTGTTCACGTCCACGCCCAGCTCGGAGGCCAGCAGGCCCGCGATATGGGAGACCTCGATGGAGTGGTTCAGCACGTTCTGGCCGTAGCTGGTGCGGTATCTCATGCGGCCCAGGAGCTTGATCAGCTCCGGGTTCAGACCGTGGATATTGGTCTCGAACACGGCGCGCTCGCCCTCGGCCTTGATGGTGGCGTTGACCTCTTTTTGGGCCTTGGCTACCATTTCCTCGATGCGGGCGGGGTGGATGCGGCCGTCCTGGATCAGCTTCTCCAGGGCGATACGGGCCACCTCGCGGCGGACGGGATCAAAGCTGGAGACGGTGATGGTCTCGGGGGTGTCGTCAATAATCAGGTCGCAGCCGGTCAGGGTCTCGATGCTGCGGATGTTGCGGCCTTCGCGGCCGATGATGCGGCCCTTCATCTCGTCGTTGGGGAGGGGTACGACGGAGACGGTGATTTCGCTTGCGTGGTCGGCGGCACAGCGCTGGATGGCGGTGGCGATGATCTCTCTGGCCTTCTCGTCCGCTTCTTCCTTGTACTGGGTCTCGATCTCCTTGATCTTCATGGCCATCTCGTGGGTCACATCGTCACGGATGTTGTTGATCAGGTAGGTCTTGGCCTCCTCCACGGAGAAGCCGGAGATCTTCTCCAGCATTTCCAGCTGGCTTTTCTTCACCAGAGCAATTTCCTGCTGCTGCGCTTCCACAGCGGCGATCTTGTTGTTCAGGGTGTCGCTCTTCTTCTCGACGGAATCGATCTTCCGGTCAAGGTTTTCTTCCTTCTGCTGAAGGCGGCGTTCCTGCTTCTGCAGGTCCGCACGGCGTTCCTTTACTTCCCGCTCATATTCGGAGCGGCTTTTGTGTATTTCTTCCTTTGCCTCGACGAGAGCTTCTCTCTTCTTGCTCTCGGCGCTTTTTATTGACTCATTGATAATACGCTTTGCCTCTTCCTCGGCGCTGGTTATCTCTCTCTCCGCGATCTTTTTGCGGTAGTAAATGCCAAGGGCGAAGCACGCGACAGCAACTGCGATGATCACAGCCACGATAATGATCCAAAAATACCAGGGCATAGTAAGCAAACACACCTCCATTCTTTCAGAATTTTGCGGTGGTTCAAATCATACTTCTTATTCAATTCGATCTAAAAAGCAAGACGGGTCATCAAGTAAACGATGATTAAATCGGCAAGAACGGATCGCGAGAAAATTTGTGTTCTGATGAAGGCACTTTTTTGCAGGAATACTTTGTGTATTTCAAGAAAAAGTGACAAAATCAGGGCGCAAATTTGCCGTGAGACGCCGTAGGCGATTTATTCAGCGTTTACCCAAACGCACCCATCGTAATTGAAAAGTAATATTCAGCCGGAGCTTCCCCAGGCTCCTTAAAATATTATTCACGTCATTTTACCGTGCCTTTGGTGTTATGTCAAGTAAATCGCTTAAATTAATTTAAGAAAATCTTACATATGTAAGCGTTCCGAACCGCTCGCGGAAAAAGCTTTCGCAGAGACAATAGTACGAAATGATCTGCGCGGAACTTCCGTTTCTCTGCTTTGCCCGCTGAGTGGTGCTTAAACATAGGGCGTTACTCCCGGAATCTCCTTGGCCCGCTTGACCAAAGCTTCCAGGAAAACCGAAGATAAATAAGAACTCCCGCTGGTGGACACAAGATAGTATAGAATCAGATCCTCGGGGCCTTCAAGCATCTCTATTGTCTTCACGCCCGGGTCTTCCTGCAGTTCGTGTGCAAAGGATGCGGGGACGATGGACCACCACTGGGGCTCATCCGCCCAGAAATATTTCATAATGGGAGGATTATCGCAAAAGGCTTTCGGCGTCGTCTGCGTGCCGAACCAATAATCGTGCCAATCGGAAAAATTGGGACTCCATGGCACGAACAGCTCTTTTGACAGGTCAAGCTGCTTGGGATGCATCGTCTCAACATCCTGATACATTCCACGGGCAAGCAGGCAGAAGCGCTCTTTATAGGCCGGAAGGGTGGTTATTGTTGCGTTGCTCAACGACTTGGACACCAGAGCCAGGTCCGCCATGCCGTATTCCATCCACTGATATGCCTCGAGAGAATGGTATACATGCAATTTAAACCTCACGTTGCTTATCTGGGAGATAAAATCCTTGATTGCAAGTGGCACATGCGCGCCCATACTGGTGTTCAGAACAACGGTGAACACCGGCATCTGCTCGGAAGTCTTAATCGCGTTTGCCTCATTCCAAAGGGCAAGGTATCGTTCGGCGATAGGAATGAATGCCTTTCCCTGCGGCGTGAGACGTATGGCTTTTTTGCCTCTTTGGCGCTCTAAAAGTCGGCAGCCAAGTTCTCTTTCCAGCGCGTTCAGGCGGCGGCTCAACGCCGGCTGTGTGACGAACAGCTTCTCTGCCGCGGTTGAAATGCTGTCATATTTGACGACGGAAAGAAAAGAGGATATTTCCAACTGAGTCATATTCTTGTTCACCTCAGTTGAATTATATAACACTTACTGCATAAATCAAGGAAAATATATGCATTTTACAAAATTATGTTTGTTTGCTATTCTATATGCAAGATCAGGAGTTACATCACCCGGAAAGATCACATGAAGGCTTTTCCGGAAGTGGGGGAGGGCGAAAAATGGGGCAGATCATTACACCGGAGCGGTATTACAAATGCTGCATCAATGAAAACTGGGCCGTGGGCGGATTTATCGGTTATAACATGGAGATCATGCAGGCCTCGGCAAGGGCGGCAGCAAAGGTCAGAGCACCGATTATGCTTCAGGCCTCGTGCAGAGTCGTGGACTATGCCGGAGCAGAGATGCTCAGAAAGATGGCAGAGGCCTGTGCCGGGGAAGCAGGCACAGATGTTGTCTTACATCTGGACCACGGAGACAGCATCGAAAGGTGTATGGCCTGCATTGACGCGGGCTTCAGTTCTGTTATGCTTGACAACGAGCATGATGATTTCGAGACGAACGTACAAAAAACAAAGGAAGTCTGTGAATATGCCCACAGGCACGGTGTGTTTGTGGAAGGAGAGGTGTTCCATCCGGTATCGGGGCCTGACCGATATGAAACCGGCGTTGAGGAGGCGGTCGAATACGCCCGCCTCACCGGTTGTGACTCGCTGGCTATCTGCTGCGGCAATGCGCACGACCTGGCAAACGACTTCCCCAAGAAGCTGGATATCGCCAAAATTTCCCAGATACACGGGGAGCTGCCGGATCTGCCTTTGGTGCTGCATGCAACATCGATTCTTTCCAACGATTTCATCGAAAGTGCGAATGCTTTCGGCATGGAGCTGGAACCGTGCTGCAACTTTTCCCTGCACGAGCTTCAGGAGAGCTTCAGGCACGGCGTGTGCAAGGTGAATTCCGCGTTGGACGTCAAAATTGTTTTTACCAAAGCGGTCAGAGAATATATGCTCAGGCACCCTTCCCACTACGATCCAAGAAAATACCTGGGCTATGCAAGAAAGGTAGCGGAAGATTATATCGCACGAAAGCACATAAGCGTATTTCTTGACAACAACAGAGTTTGAGTGAGTGAGATAAACATGACAAAAGATATCGATGTAACAGGACTGGGAGATCTGATGATAGACTTCTCCTATGCCGGTGAAGATGAATGTGGGCGCGCGCTTTTCGCCCGCAATCCGGCAGGCTCTATGGCGAATGTGCTGTGTCAGGTAGCAAGACTCGGTGGAGCTGGCATGTTGGTAACCACGCTTGGAAACGATGTGCACAGCAGATATCTGTATAATACAGTGCTGGAGCTGGGGCTGGATACCTCCTGCATCACCTTTGGGACGCTCCCAACAAGATTTATGTTCGAATACCGTGACGGAAACAACGACAGATACTATGACGACTACAGATGCCCGCGTAATGAGGCTCAGACGAAACTGGAGAATGTTGACACGGAGAAATTTAAACACAGCCGGTTTTTCGATATCAAGGCGATCGCGTTTGATCAGGAAGACTGTATAACGGAGACCGAGCGGGAGTTGTTCCGGCTTGCAAATGAGAACGACATAACACTTGCCATCGACATGCAGTGGCGGGGAATCCCGCTTCCCACGCAGGAAAAAGCGCAGATTATTGAGCGTGCAAAGCTTTGCGGCGTGCTGAAGTTTACCGACGAGGAGTTGGCCTATTACTTTGGTAAGAGCGATATCCCCTCCGGCGTTGAGGCCGTGTTTACGGAGAGCGACTGTGCTCAGCTCGTGGCAGTCACAATGGGAAGAAACGGGAGTTTTCTCTACACGCGCCGCAGCCATGCCTATAGTCCTGCTTACGAGGTACCAGTAGCAGACACCACCGGCGCCGGGGATTCGTTTATGGGGGCACTCTTATTTGGACTGGCCAGGAGTGAAGCCAGGATAGAAACGCTCAGTAATCAGGAGCTTGAGAAACTCGGAGATTTCTGCAATGCCTGCGCTTCATTCTCCACGATGAGGCACGGCTCACTGTTAAGCATGGGCACAGCGGCAGACGTAAAAGAGATTATGAGAAGCCGGGCGAGAATAACGGCAGAGCCCGGGAAAGAATAAGCACAACAGTCTGCTTACGGCAGGCTGAAAAACAAAAAACAGAAAAAGAAAAGGAGAAAAATATGAAAAAATGGATTAGTTTGGCACTTGTTCTCGCACTCGTTTTGATGCTGGCCGCCTGCGGAACTGCGGCTGCACCGGCACAGACCGTGTCCCCAACCGCCCCCGAGACAGCAGAAGCAGAAAAAGTTGATGAACCTGAATTTGAGCCGATGACGCTCACCTTTTCAATGACAGAGGCCGATGGGGGCGTTGTCGCGCAGGGAATGGACATCATGAAGGAATATGTCTCCCAGGCGACAGGCGGCGCAGTTACGATTGACACCTACTACGCCTCCTCGCTGATGGCACAGGATCTGGAGATCGAGTCTATCATGAAAGGCACGCTCGACATGAACGCTTGCTGGTTTGACTGGATAAGCCCCTATATGCCCAAATTAGAAGTGCTCAATGTCCCGTATCTCTTTGCAAACTGGGATCATATGAACGCATATTTCAGCTCCGATGAAGCGACGTCTCTCATGGACGAAGTGGCGGAAACGACAGGAATAAGAGTATTCGACTCTGTATACTATAAAGGCGTGCGCTGCGTTAACCTCAACAAGGACATAAAAGTCACAAGCAGAAGCGACTTGGAGGGCGTGAGCATCCGGATGCCGAGTAGCGAAGCCTGGCAGAATATGGGTGTGGCGTTGGGTGCAAATCCTGTTCCGCTCGGCGCATCCGAGCTGTACACCGCACTGCAGACCGGTGCCGTAGACGGACAGGACAACGGATTTTCCACAACGATTTCCTTCAGTTGGTACGAGGTTACGAAGAGTGTTACTGTCACCGGTCATATGATAAGTGCCGGCGTTGTGACAATAAGCGAGGAAGTATGGCAGAGCTTGAGCCCAGAGCTTCAGGAGATTCTATCCGAGGGCGTAAGACAGGCCTGCGAGTATATCTCTCAGACGACAATCGACCAGGAGGCTTCGGATGTGGCCTTTCTGGAAGATAACGGAATTACTGTCTACTATTTGAGCGATGAGGAGCTCGCCGCTTACCGCAAGGAGGTTTCGGACTACTACTTCGCGCAGACAGGCTGGGTTTCCGGGTTGGATATGGAACTGTACAACGCTATAGCGAATCTCGAATACTGATACGCAAAAGAGGAATACGTCGGCGCGGTTATCTACTGATCGCGCCGCGTTCCATTAGCTCTCTTGTAGGCTGAAAAGGATGGTTAAAATGAAAAAAATCGACAGCGCATATCAGAAAATGTCTGATTTTTTTGAGATATATCTGCCTTGCTGTGCATTTGTTGTGCTGTTTGTATCATATGTAATCATGATTCTGTACCGCTATATTTTCAACGCACAGGTAAACGAAATATATGAACTGAGCATGATTGCTTTCGTATGGACCGTAGTTCTTGCCGCTTCCTATCATAGCAGGACAGACGATCACATCATGTTTACAATACTGTATGACAAGCTTCCGGAGGGGGGCAGACGCGTCCTGAGAATGGTTGGAAACGGCATTATCGTTTTATTCATGGTCATTATCCTTCCGCATGCGGTAAAATCCGTTAGTTTTCTCGCGATAAAGAAATCATCGCTGATGAAGATACCGTTCAATGTAATATATGCGCCTTTTATCGTCTACCTCATTCTGACGGCGGTGCATCACTTTTTCCTGCTGCTTAAAGACACAGCGGTGCTGTTTTCTGTTGGGAAGGTGGGGAAAAAATGAACGGCGCAATACTCCTTCCATTGATTATTCTGCTTTTCTGTTTTATAATTAGAATGCCCATAGGGCTTGGAATGATCATTTCCTGCGCGGCATACTTTTTGGTTGCAGGCGTAGATCTCGGCGTTGTGTCCGACATCGTCATGAGCCAGCTTTACGCCAGCAGCGTGATGATTGCCATTCCCCTGTTTATTTTCACGGCAAATATTATGTGTTCAGGGAAAGTGACAGAATATCTGTTCACTTTCGTCAAGGCCATTCTGGGCAAGAAAAAGGGCGCTCTGGCGCACTTGAATATCATCATCTCCCTGATTTTTTCCGGCATGACAGGGTCTGCCGCCGCTGACGCGGCAGGTCTCGGCGTAATAGAAATTGAAGAGATGCGTAAGGACGGCTATGACATGCCGTTCAGTGCGGCAATAACCGCTGCCACGGCAACGGTCGGTCCAATCTTTCCGCCGAGCATACCAATGGTAATCTTTGCAATGATGGCACAGGTTTCCGTTGGCAAGCTGTTTCTGGGCGGCATGATTCCCGCCGTTCTGATCTGTGTGCTTCTGGGCATATATGTGGGATTTGTATCACGCAAAAGGGACTACCCTGCCGGCGTAAAATTTTCAGCGAGAGAGTTTTGTATTTACACACTGCGTGCTATCCCCGCTCTTCTGACACCGGTAATCCTTCTGGGCGGAATATACACGGGAATCGTCACGGCCACCGAGGCTGGTGCGCTTGCAGCGCTGTACACCATTCTGATCTCCGCTTTCGCATACCATGTGCTGACACTCAAGGGACTGGGGCGAGTAATAAAAGACACCGTCATACAGACGGGAAAGGTATTTTCCATCGTTATTGGCGCGTATCTGCTTTCCTATGTGGCGACTTCCTCCGGCATGGGGAAAGTAATCACAAACTGGTTCCTGAGCTTTACAAGTAATAAGTACATTTTCCTTCTGATTCTCAATATAATGTTTCTGCTGCTCGGGATGCTGTTTGACACGAATGTGTTGGAATTCGTCTTTCTGCCGCTGATTATCCCGATAGCCCGCTCTCTCGGGATAGATATGATACATCTCGGCGTTGTTCTTACGGTCAACATGATGATCGGCTCAGTAACACCTCCGTTTGGCATGATGTGCTTCATTTCTGCAGGAATTGCAAAGGAAAACCTGCAGTCGGTGTTCCGCGAGGTTCTTCCCATGGCATTGCTGATGATTGGGGTTCTTTTGATAATAACATATATCCCGTCGCTTATTACGGTAATCCCCAATATGATAATGGGGTAAGGCGCTCGGGGGCGAAGGTGGTATGAATGAACAACATCAAGGATTTTTCTCTCGCGGTGTGTGACGAACTGCGCTCAACGCTCGCGGGCGTAAAGGACGATCAGGTGCGCGCTCTGTTCGATGGGATCATGAGCAGACGAGACCGTCAAATCTTTGTATGCGGTGCAGGGCGTTGCCAGTACATGCTGCGGGCATTCTGCATGCGGCTCATGCATCTGGATTTCAAGGCCCATGTTGTAGGCGACACGACCTCTCCCTGCATAAACTCCGGAGATCTTTTGATCCTTGCAGATGGCGCAGGCGGGCTCACTACCATTTCCGCCGTTGCACAGCTCGCAAAGAACTGCGGCGCGGAGATTGCCTTCCTCACCATAGTCCCCGACTCACTTATCGGGCGCCAGGCTGATATCATCATAAAGATTCCCGGTCGAACAGCGGCCGCCGGCGGAATCGGCAAGTCCATCCAGCCCGGTGGAGGCCGCTTTGAACAGAGCCTCCTGATCTTGCTTGACAGCGTTATTGCTGCCATCGTGGATGAACTGGGGCTTGACAGAAATGCGCCATTTGCCCGGCACGCAAATCTGGAATAAGCATGGAGGCAGCAAGCGGCGAAACCACGTCCCGCCGTGTCTTGCGGTTGTTCAGTTATTTTTTTGTGTTTGTCTGCCGCAATCGTTCTGTGTGCCATTCGCTTCAATGTGCAGACAACATCCACTTGAAAAACAGTATAACAACCCGCTGTCGGCTTGAACCTACAGCGGGTTTGTCTATTGGCCGCAAAACGGCAACATCCTCCCCGGTTAAGCGATTATTCCTCTGTTGTCAGCTCCACTTTGCCGTCGCGCACAAGGGCGGTGAGCATACAGCCGGGGCAGACCTGCCCGTCCAGAAGCATCTCCGCCGCCGCGTCCTCTATACTCTGCTGCACGGCCCGGCGCAGGGGGCGGGCGCCGAATTTGTCGTCATAGCCCGCGGAGGCCAGCCACTTTACCGTCTCCTCCGGCACGGAGAGCGCCAGTCCCAGCTCCTGAAAGCGCCCCTTTACCTGCCGGAGCAGCCCCCGGGTGATCTCCACCATGTTCTCCTGGCTGAGCCGGTGGAATACAATGGTCTCGTCGATGCGGTTGAGAAACTCCGGGCGGAAGGTCTCTCTCAGCTCCTCCATCACCCGGCGGCGCATGTCCGCCTCTTTTCCGGTCTCCGTCCCGGCAAAGCCCAGAGGCTGCCGCCCGTCGGTAATGGCCTTGGCCCCCACGTTGGAGGTCATCACGATCACGGTGTTGCGAAAATCCACCTTCCGCCCGGCGGAGTCGGTCAGGTGCCCGTCGTCCATGATCTGCAGAAGGATGCCCCACACGTCCTCATGGGCCTTCTCGATCTCGTCAAAGAGCACCACGGACCAGGGCTTGCGCCGCACCCGCTCGGTGAGCTGGCCGCCGTCCTCATAGCCCACATAGCCGGGAGGCGAGCCGATAAGCCGGCTGACGCTGTGCTTTTCCATGTATTCCGACATGTCCAGCCGGATCATGGCCCCCTCGTCCCCGTACACCGTGGCGGCCAGGGCCCGGCAGAGCTCCGTCTTGCCCACGCCGGTAGGCCCCAGAAAGAGGAAGCTGCCCACCGGACGCTCCGGGTCCTTCAGCCCCACCCGGCTGCGGCGGATGGCCTTTGCCACCGCCGCCACCGCCTCGTCCTGGCCGATAATGCGGCATTTGAGCAGCGCCTCCAGATTTCTCAGCCGCTCCGTCTCGTCCTCGTCCAGGCCGGTGACAGGGATATTGGTCCAGAGGGACACCACCCGTGCGATGGCCCCGGCGTCCACCACCCGGACGGCGCTGTTGCCGCTGCCCGCCTCCACATGCACCGCCGCCGCGGCCTCGTCGATCACCGCATCGTTTCCGTCCACCACCGGCAGACGCATGCAGCCCATGCCCAGCGCGGACAACTTCA
>SAMEA3663015__coassemble_512_pt1 | contig 14967 bp, 13 predicted proteins | sample SAMEA3663015__metabat2_high_PE_021 | metagenome-assembled genome bin SAMEA3663015 (sample SAMEA3663015) | pig gut metagenome | biome: pig gut; feature: pig-associated habitat; material: faeces | place: France | collected 2012
GCGGAAGCAGGGGGAATAGCTTGTAAGGGTCTGGGGCAGCTTGTCCTCGGGGATGATCTGGTCGATGAATTTGCCGATCATGGAGTGCTCGGAGGTGCCGATCAGATACAGGTCTTCTCCCTCAATTTTATACATCATGGCGTCCATATCGGTCTGGCTCATGACGCCTTCCACCACATTGCCGTGGATCATAAAGGGCGGAATGCAGTAGATAAAGCCCTTGTTGATCATAAAGTCTCTGGCGTAAGCCAGCACCGCGGAGTGGAGTCTGGCAATGTCGCCCATCAGGTAGTAAAAACCGTTGCCGGAAACCCGGCCGGCCGCGTCCATGTCCACGCCGTTGAAGCTCTCCATGATCTTGGTGTGATAGGGGATTTCAAAGTCGGGGACCACGGGCTCACCAAATCTCTCCACTTCCACATTGGCGCTGTCATCCGGGCCGATGGGGACGGAGGGGTCAATGATATTGGGGATGTTCAGCATAATGGCGTGGATACGCTGGGCATACTCCTCCTCCAGGGTCTCCAGCTCGGCAAGACGGTCGGCATTTGCCTTGACCTGGGCCTTGACCTTTTCGGCCTCCTCCAGCTTGGAGGGGTCCTTTTTGGCCTGGCCCATCAGAATGCCGATCTGCTTGGAGAGTGTGTTTCTGCTGGCGCGGATCTCGCTGGCCTCGGTGATGGCCGCGCGGTTTTTGGCGTCAAGCTCGATGACCTCGTCCACCAGGGAGAGCTTCTGATCCTGAAATTTCTTTTTGATGTTTTCCTTTACCAGATCCGGGTTTTCTCTTACAAAACGTATATCAAGCATGTTCTTTTCTCCTCATCTTTTATTTGCCAAGACCGCGCAGAAGCTCAATCAGATTCTCTCTGTCGTCGGCCCCGTAAAATTCAATTTCAATTTTGCCTGTCTTTTTCCCGTCGGTCAGCTTCACCTTTCTGCCCAGCGCTTTGGAGAGCTGGTCGGAAATTTCCGCCGCGTAGTCAACGGAAACGCTGTTGTTATTTTCTTTTTCCGGAACAACTTCTCTTGACAGCTTTGCGGCCAGCTGTTCGGTTTTCCGGACGGAGAGACCCTTTTCCCTGACCTCCGTGGCGGCATCCAACTGTTTTTTATCGTCGGTTATGGAGATCAGCGCCCGGGCATGGCCTGCTGACAGCTCGTTTTTCTCCACCATTTCCAAAACCTTGGGGGAGAGGGACAAAAGCCGCAGGGCATTAGTGATGCTGGGCCGGGATCGGCCAACGCTCTTCGCCGCTTCTTCCTGGGTCAGGCCAAACTCATCAATCAGGGTTTTATAGCCTTTGGCCTCCTCAATGGGGTTCAGGTCTTCTCTCTGCAGGTTCTCTACCAGGGCCAGCTCAGCGGTTTTCCGGTCGTCCGCTTCAATGACTCTCACCGGTACCTCGTCCAGCCCCGCCATGCGGCTTGCCCGCCAGCGCCGTTCGCCGGCGATGATCTGATAGTAGCCTGTGTTCAGCTTGCGCACGGTTATGGGCTGGATAAGACCGTATTGGGCAATGGAGTCGGCCAGTTCCTGCAAGGCCTGCTGGTCAAAATACTCTCTGGGCTGGTCCACTCTGGGTTCCACCTTGGAGATGGGCAGAGTCAGAAGCTCAGATTCATTTTCTTCATTCAGGCCGTTTGCACCAAAGAGGACGTCCAGTCCGGTGCCCAGACCCTTCTTTTCTCTTGCTGCCATTTATCCTCCTTTTCTCTCGCATCTGTCCATAAATTCCTGGGCCAGGGCCATATAGGCCTTTGTGCCCTTGTTGTACCTGTCGTATTCAATGCCGGGTATGCCGTGGCTGGGCGCTTCGGACAGCCGGATACTTCGGGGGACTACTGTCTCATAGACTTTGCTGCCCAAAAATCTTCTCAGCTCGTTTTCCACCTGGGTGGTCAGATTCATCCGGGAATCGTACATGGTCAGAACGATCCCTTCCACTTCCAGCCGCCGGTTCAGCCGCCGGTTACACATTTTGATACTGGTCATCAGGTCCGTGATTCCTTCCAGGGCGTAATACTCGCACTGCATGGGGATCAGCACGCTGTCTGCCGCCACCAGGGCATTTATCGTCAGCAGCTCCAGCGAGGGGGGACAGTCTATAAATATATAGTCGTAATCCGTATAGAGACCGATCAGCGCCTTTTTCAAGACGTATTCTCTCTCTTCGGCGTCGATCAGCTCCACTGACGCGGCGGCCAGTTCGTTTCCCGTAGGGATCACGTCACCGTAATCCGTATGTACAATGCAATCCTCTGCCGGACTGCTGTTGATGAGCATATCGTAGGTATTGGGCCTGTTGGTCTTGGATACACCCATGCCGGAGCTGGCGTTTCCCTGGGGGTCTCCGTCCACCAGCAGCACGCGTCTGCCCATTTTATGCAGAGCGGCGCTCAGGTTCACGCAGGTTGTGGTTTTTCCCACGCCGCCCTTTTGATTTGCAACTGCAATTATTCTTGCCATGACGCTCTCCATCCTGCATTTTTCTTTTCGGCAGACATTATAACAGCATCCTGACGCCTTTTCAATGTTTCACGTGAAACATTTTGATTTTTTGTAAAAATGAATGTTTCACGTGAAACATCAGCCAATCAGCATATCAATGTCACCAATGGAAAGCCCGTCATGGACCGCCAAATCAATGCCGTAGCCGATCAGCCTGGCGGCGCTGCGCACCAGACTGTCAATATTCCGGGGCGTGACAAACATATGGGTATGGTTTCCGCCGCCAAGAAGCTCTGAATCAATGACCGTGGGGACGCCGATCCCCACAACAGGCACGCCCAGATAATCAAGACTCAATTCCTCCCGGTCGTTGCCCACACCGGAGCCGGGGGCCACTCCCGCGTTGTTTACCTGTATGGTCCGGCAGAGCCGGTCCGGATCAGACCCGGCCAGAGCGTCCACAGCGATGACAAGCTCCGGCTTCAGTAAATCGCAGAGGGTTTTGATATGCAGGGCACTTTCAATCCCGGAGGTCCCCAGAACGCCGGTCCGGCAGAGGGCGAGAGAATGAAAAGAAGAAAAAATCGGATCGCCGGAATGTTTCAGATGTCGGGTCACGATCAGGTGGGAGGCGGTAAGAGGGCCCAGGGCGTCGGGCGTGATATCCGGATTGCCCAGAGCAGCAACCAGCACAGAGGAGGGGGACACGCCGTCAAAGCAGTTTCTGATTAAACGGGCTAGGGCCTCCGCAGCTGGCGCAAAGGAATCAGAGCCCCGTTCAAAGAAGCGCTCCGGCTCCAGCGTATAATATTTGCCCACAGGCTTTTTCAAGGCCTGTGCGCCCTCTTCGTTTTGAATCTCCACAGCGTACAGGGGAAAGCCGTTCAGGGTCTCCTCCCTCGCAATCACACCGGGGATAGCATTTTTCTTTTTAAAATCCCGATGGGCCTCGGAAGCCATATCAGTTCTGACATTTATTCCCATACTGCACCTCACAGAAAACTATATATTGTGTATTTTTTCCGAAAAGGACAAAAGAAATAACAAGTAAAAAAAATAAACTTTTTTTTGCAAAAAACTCTTGATTTTCGAAACTATATTTGCTATAATTTCAAAACGCGAGTTATGTATAGCTCAATTTTATAGGAGGAGGTGGCGATCGAACATGGCCAACATTAAATCTTCTGCCAAGAGAGACGAAAAGTCCAAGCAGCTCAGAGCAAAGAATCGTGCTGATAAGACCGAGCTCAAGACCATGATGAAAAAGTTTGACGCAGCCGTTGCCGATGGCAACCGCGACGCAGCCGTCAGTGCCTATAAAGTTGCCGTTAAGACTGTTGACCGTGCGGCTTGCAAGGGTCTGCTTCACAAGAACAACGCAGCTCACAAAAAGTCCGCTATGGCTGTAAAGCTCAACGAGATGGCTTAAGTTTTCAGCAACACAAGGACACAGGTTTTCCTGTGTCCTTTTTGCTTTGTTTACCGCAGTTTATTTATTAGCAGTTTTTATACTATTCTCGATTTCAATCTTTAATATCAGCTTGGTCTATTGGCGCAATACTGCGTTATCGTCACTTGCCATACACAAAGTATGGCGGCGTTCCTCTGCCTTGTCTTGCACCAATATCCCTGCGCTGCTGATTAAATCTTTCAATCAAGAAGTAGTATTATTCATTTGACCCCGCGCCCTGTTGGGATTATAATGGAAAAAAGAAAGGGGAGCATACAGATGAAAAAGAAGCTCATGCTCATCATCAATCCGGCGGCCGGACGGGGCGGATTTAAGGTGAACCTGCCCGAGGCTCTGAATGTACTGGATATCGGTGGATACAGGACCACCCTTTTTTTTACCTCCGGACGGGGAGAAGCAACGGAATTTGCGGCTGAATTTGCACCGGAATATGACACAGTGGCCTGCATCGGCGGCGACGGGACGTTGAGCGAGGTGCTCGCCGGCCTGATGCGCCTGAAGGATCCTCCTCCGGTGGGCTATTTCCCCATGGGCACGGCAAACGACGTTGCCACCACCCTTGCCCTGCCGAAAAACGACACCGTGGGAGCGGCAAAGCGTATGCTTTCCGGCACGCCCCACCCCTATGATATCGGCGGTTTTGACGGGGACAAGTTTTTTGCCTATATTGCCGCCTTCGGCGCATTTACCGAGGCCAGCTACTCCACCCCCCAGAATCAGAAAAAAGTGCTGGGTCACCTGGCCTATGTGCTGCAGGGCGCGGCCCAACTGCCCAAAATAGAGGCATACAGAACCCGGGTGGAATATGATGAGGGCGTGATCGAGGCCAATCTGGTCTACGGCAGCATGTCAAACTCCACCTCCGTGGCCGGGATCGTCCGGCTGAATGAGGAGATGGTCAGTCTGGGCGACGGCATGAGCGAGCTGGTCCTGGTCAAGGACCCGGGCAGCGTGGAGGGCCTCGGCGAGATTTTGACCAGCATACTCTCCCAGAAGTATGACAGCGACAAGCTGCTGGTCCTGCATACCAAACGGGCAAAGTTCAGCTTTGAAAAGCCGGTGGCCTGGACCCGGGACGGCGAGGCCGGGGGAGAGTACACGGAAGTGGAGCTTTGCAATTATAAAGCGCCGGTCAGGCTGATCTTTTGAATTTTTGCTGTTGCAAAAAAAACATATAATGTATATAATAGCAAAATCAGCGCAGAGACGCTGAAAACATATTATGCGTGCCCAAGGGCACAAAGAAAGGATGAGTGCCAATATGAAGCGTCAAAAAATCTCCGGCATCTATGCAGACGCATCTTCGTTTGACGGTCAGAAGCTCACTGTCTGCGGCTGGGTCAGAACCGTCCGCGACATGAAAAACTTCGGCTTTATCGAGCTGAACGACGGCAGCTGCTTTAAATCCCTGCAGGTCGTATTTGAGAGGAGCAGCCTGAATAATTACGAGCAGATCGCAAAACAGAATGTTGGCGCCGCCCTGATCGTACACGGTACTCTGGTGCTGACGCCGGAGGCCAAGCAGCCCTTTGAGCTGAAAGCGGACGAGATCCAGGTGGAGGGCCCCTCCACGCCGGATTATCCCCTGCAGAAAAAGCGCCACAGTGTGGAATTTCTCCGCACGATCCAGCATCTGCGTCCCCGCACCAACCTGTTCTCCGCGGTGTTCCGCGTGAGGAGCGTGGCGGCTCAGGCTGTGCATGACTTTTTCCAGGGCCAGGGCTTTGTGTATGTCCACACCCCCATCATCACCGGCTCCGACTGTGAGGGCGCGGGGGAGATGTTCCGGGTCACCACCCTGGATCTGAATAACCCTCCCCGGAAAGAGGACGGCACCGTGGACGACAGCAAGGATTTCTTCGGCAAGCCCACCAGCCTGACGGTCTCCGGTCAGCTCAACTGCCAAAACTTTGCCATGGCTTTCGGCGATGTATACACCTTCGGCCCCACCTTCCGCGCCGAGGTCTCCTATACCCAGCGCCACGCGGCGGAGTTCTGGATGATCGAGCCGGAAATGGCTTTTGCCGATCTGAACGACGATATGGACATGGCAGAGGCCATGGTCAAGTATATTATCAACACCGTGCTGGAAAAGTGCCCCCAGGAGATGGAGTTTTTCAACGCCTTTGTGGACAAGGGTCTGCTTGACCGGCTGCATAACGTGGTCTCCAACGAGTTTGGAAGAGTCAGCTACACCGAGGCGGTGGAGATTCTGGAGAAGAGCGGAAAGAAGTTTGATTTCCCGGTCAAATGGGGCATCGACCTTCAGACCGAGCATGAGCGCTACCTCACTGAGGAGGTATTCAAAAAGCCCATTTTCGTCACCGACTATCCCAAGGACATCAAGGCCTTCTATATGCGCCTGAACGACGACGGCAAGACCGTCGCTGCGGCGGACTGCCTTGTCCCCGGCATCGGCGAGATCATCGGCGGCAGCCAGCGCGAGGAGCGTCTGGACCTGCTCACCGCCCGCATGAAGGAGCTGGGACTGAAGGAGGAGGACTACTGGTGGTATCTGGACCTGCGCCGTTACGGCAGCTCCCGCCACGCCGGCTTCGGCCTGGGCTTTGAGCGCATGGTAATGTATCTCACCGGCGTGTCCAACATCCGCGACGTGGAGCTCCATCCCCGCACCACCGGCAACGCCGACTTCTAAAAGTAAAGATACGAAAACTGCCCGGTCGGCTGACCGGGCAGTTTCTATACATGATTTACTTTTTGACCCGAAGCTCGCCCCGGTTGGCCCGGCGAAGCCCCACTTCTGTGCCGTTTAAAATACGAGAGAAATTATCCCGATGCTTATACAGCATGACGGCAGTAGCAATACAGAGTATAGCCGCCAACAGCAGACTGCGGGTGGAAAAACCCATGTAGGCCGGAACAATAACAATTGTTGTTACGGTTCCGACAACAATGTAATCGCTTATCAGCGTTACAATAACCACGATTACCATGACCACAAGGGCGAACTTCCAGTTAAGTGCCAGAGTCATGCCCAGATAAGAGGCAAAGCCTTTGCCGCCTTTGAAGCGCAGATAAAAAGGAAACATGTGCCCCAGCACACAGGCCACGCCGGCCCCGGCCTGAATAAGCGGCAGGTCCGGACAGAGCAGTTTTGCCAGCACCACCGCCAGCACAGCCTTGCCAATATCATGCAGGCCAACGATCACGGCCGGCTTCCATCCCAAAAGGATCATGGTATTGGACGCGCCCAGGTTGCCCGAGCCGGCCTTCTGGAGATCCACTTTTTTGTATTTGGAAATATAGAGGGCCATACTGGAGCAGCCGATCAGATAACTCAGCAGCAGAACAAGCCCATAACGAATAATAATCAATGAATGCACCTCCTTTTGTTCTGAAATCATTATACCAAAGGAAGGCACAAAAGTATATAAAAATTTTAAAGTATTTTTTCAGGTCACCAGCGCGCCCAGGGTGAGAATGCCCAGATTTTTCTCGTAAATGCCGTCAAAATCCGAAATAGGCAGGGGATTTACCCCAAGTCCCGCCTCAATGGTGTAGCCCGGCCGGTTGAAATCCTGAATAAACCAGTCCTTGTAGCCCGCAAAGCCGGAGGCATAGGGCGTGCTCTCCACCCGGTAGCCCGACACATGGGAAAACAGCTCCGCGATGCTCCGGGAGCCCTCCGGTTCATAGTCCAGAAACTGCCAGAAGATCACCTCGCCCTGGGTGTGGTAAGCCAAAATCAGCTCCGGCTCCACGGACAGGGTAAAATCGTACATGGCCCGGCTCTCCTGGGCCGTCAGAGGCGCGGCACCCACAAAATCCGCCGGAGCGGGAGAGCGTATGCCCTGGGCATATTTGTTCTCCCTGGCCTGTTCCCAGCCCGCCGGGTACTGGAGATTCAGATCAACGCCCCGGATGTTGGCCTTCCAGCCGGAAGGGAAGGAAAACTGGGGGTAATTTGCGGCGATGGCCGCCGCGCGGTCGAAGTACTCCCCCTGGGTAAGCTCCCTGGTCACCAGGTCCATGCCGTCAGGGTTCACCGCCGGGACTAAGTATATTGAGGCATAGTCCAGCAGTTCCGCCGCGCTCTGACCGAAGATGCTGCCGCCGGAGGCAAAGGCGGAGGCCAGCTGCTCGGCAAATTTCAGCAGCACCGGCGTGGTGATCCACTCGTTGGCGTGGTGGGAGGCGTTGTACATCACCCGGTTTTCCCCGCTGCCCAGAATCATATTCCACAGGGGCCTGCCCATGACGCTTTTGCCGATTTCTCCGGTGACAATAAAGGGGTAGCGGGCCGCAAGCCCTCTCACGCAGTAGGCCACCAGCTGAGAGGAGTAAGCGATGTCCGTGGGGACCACCGGGAAGGGCAAAGGGACCACCAGCTGCGTGCCGATAAGGAGATTGGCCGGATTCAGCTCCGGATTGGCAAGCCGGATGGCTTCCACGCTGCTGCCGTATCCTTCGGCGACAGAATACAGACTGTCGCCCCGCTGTACACGGTGTACCGTAAAGCCGGTGTACCAGGGCAGAAGCGCCCTGTGCGTGCCGCTGCCCGCGATCCCGTCCGGCGTCAGTCCGTGGGCCTGCTGAAAGCGGGCAAGGGCAGTCTGCGTGGCTGTGCCGAAAACGCCGTCCTGCTCCAGCGGACCAAAGCCCGCCCGGTTCAGGGCAAGCTGCAAAAGCTGTACCGATGGGCCGATACTGCCCAGACGTAATACTCTCATGCTCTCTCTCCTCCGTTGTCAAACTGCTTAAATATATGCGGGCACGAACGAATTATTCCAAAAAATAAAGGCTTACAGGGCTTTTCGCCGGCCTTATCTCTCTGTACAAGGAGAAAATGCTGTGATATAATATTCTGCAATATTGCCCAGAAACGAAACGGAGAAAGTGAACATGAAGATAATCATTGTGGGCGCGGGCAAAGTGGGCTATTCCGTGGCAAACATGCTCTCGGATGAAGGCCATGACATCACCGTGATAGACCGCAACCCGGAGACCATATCGCATCTGTCAAACGACCTGGATGTCATTTGTGTTGAAGGCAACGCCACCAACCCGGAAACGCTTATGGAGGCCGGCGCGGCGGAGGCCGATCTGCTGATGGCCGCCACCGAGCAGGACGAGGTAAACATGATCTGCGGCATCGCCGCCCGGAAGCTGGGGACCAAGCATATCATTGCCCGTATCCGTGACCCGGAATATCTGAGCCAGACTGAATTTCTCCGGGAGGTGTTGGGCCTTTCCGTGATTATCAATCCTGAGTATGAGTGCGCCAAGGAGATCTCCCGTATGCTGCGCTTCCCCAGCGCCGTCCGTGTGGACGCCTTTTCCAAGGGCAGTGTGGAGATCATTGAGCACAGAGTTCCCGAGAAAAGCAAGCTGGACGGGATGCAGCTGAAAAAGCTGTCCAAGGAACTGGGGGCCAAGGTCCTTGTCTGTGTGGTGGAGCGGGGCGGCGACGCCCTGATCCCCAACGGCGATTTTGTCCTCCACGCAGGGGACAGGCTCAGCATCTCCGGCGCATCCCGGGAGCTGAGAAGATTTTTTGTGGCCATCGGCCAGTACCGCCGCCCGGTGAAAAACGTGATGATCATGGGCGGAGGCAGGATCTCGGTCTACCTCACTCGCCTTCTGCTGGACAGCGGCATTGACGTCACAGTTATTGACAGGGACAGAGAGCGCTGCGATCTGCTCTGCGATCTGATCCCCAACGCCCACATTATCAACGGCGACGCCACCCGAAACGAGGTGCTTCTGGAGGAAGGCATCCGCAGTACCGACGCCTTTGTGGCCCTCACCGGCGACGACGGGGACAATATCATCACCTCCATGTACGCCAAGCACCACGGCGTGCCGAAAATCGTCACCAAGGTGAACCGGGAGCACTTTACCGGCATACTGGAAAGCTCCGGACTGGACAGCATCGTCACCCCCAAGGACCTGGTGGCCCAGCAGATCACCCGGTATGTCCGGGCCATGAACAACTCTGTGGGCAGCAGCATGGAGACGCTCTACCGCCTGGCCGACGGCAAGGTGGAAGCCCTTGAATTTAAGGTGGGCGAAGGCTCCGCCTGTGTGGGTATCCCCCTGAAAACCCTGCGGCTCAAGCCCAATATTCTGATCAGCGCGGTGATCCGCGGCAGCAGGAGCATCATCCCCGACGGCGAAACCGTGATCTGCCCCGGCGACCACGCCGTGATCGTCACCGCCGCCGGCCGGCTCAAGGATCTGGACGCAATCGTAGAGGAAGAGCAATGAACTACCGGATGATTTCGCACACCCTGGGCTCGGTGCTGGCCTGCCTTGCGGCACTGATGCTGCTCCCTCTGGCGGCGGGCCTGTGTTATAGGGAAAATATTCTGGGTTTTGCCGTGGCTGTGGGAATAACGGCGGCAGTGAGCCTCCTTTTGCGGAGCTTCAAGCCCAGAAGTACAGATATCTATGCCAGGGAAGGCTTCGTTATTGTGGGCCTTGCCTGGATCAGCATGTCTCTTTTGGGTGCGCTGCCCTTTGTGATCAGCGGCGACATCCCCAATTATATCGACGCGGTGTTTGAAACGGTCTCCGGCTTTACCACGACCGGCGCCTCCATCCTGACCGATATTGAGGGTATGTCCCATGCCGGACTGTTCTGGCGCTCCTTTACCCACTGGATCGGCGGCATGGGCGTTCTGGTCTTCGTCATGGCCGTGCTGCCCATGAGCGGAGAGCACTCCATGCACATTATGCGGGCGGAGGTCCCCGGCCCCACCGTGGGCAAGCTGGTGCCCAGAGCCAAGGAGACCGCCAAGATCCTCTACCTGATGTATATGGCCCTGACCGCTGTGGAGACCATACTTCTGAAGGCCGGAGGGATGAGCTTTTTTGACGCGCTGCTCCACGCCTTCGGCACGGCCGGTACCGGCGGCTTTTCCACAAAGGCGGCCAGCGTGGGCGCCTTCAACAGCCTGTATGCGGAGATGGTCATCTCCGTATTCATGCTGCTGTTCTCCGTGAACTTCAACCTGTACTACCTGCTGCTCATCGGCCGGGTCAGGGATGTGCTGAAAAACGAGGAGCTGCACTGGTTTCTGGCCATTGTTCTGTTCTCCGTGCTGACCATCGCCGTGAACATTTCCGGCATGTACGGCAGCTTTACCACCGCCCTGCGCCACGCCTTTTTCAATGTTGCCACCATCATCAGCACCACGGGCTATGGTACTGTAGACTTCAATCTGTGGCCCCAGTATTCAAAGTGGCTGCTGATCCTGCTGATGTTCATCGGCGCCTGCGCCGGCAGCACCGGCGGCGGATTGAAAGTCTCCCGCGTGGTCATGCTGCTGAAATCCGCCGAGGCGGAGCTGAAAAAAATGATCCGCCCCCGCAGCGTCACCCGGGTCCAGCTGGAGGGCAAACGGGTGGAGACCGGCGCTGTCCACGCGGTGAACACCTTCTTTGTCATGTATCTGATGATCCTTCTGGTCTGCACGCTGCTGATCTCCGTGGACGGCTTTGACATGGAGACCAGCTTTACCGGCGCGCTGGCCTGCCTTTCCAATATCGGCCCCGGCATGTCCCTGGTGGGTCCCACCGGGAGCTACTCCATGTTCTCCGCTTTTTCCAAAATCGTTTTGTCTCTGGCCATGCTGATCGGCAGACTGGAGATCTACCCCATTCTTCTGCTCTTCAGCCGCCACACCTGGAAGCGCTGATGCCAAAGGAGTAAAACGTGAAAAAAAACAGACAGCTTTCACCCTCTCAGATCATTCCCCTGAGCTTTCTTGCCATGATATTGCTGGGTACCCTGCTGCTGATGCTGCCCTTTGCCACCCGGGACGGCCGGGGAGCCGGGCTGGAGACGGCCCTTTTCACCGCCACCTCCGCCTCCTGCGTCACGGGCCTGGTTCTGCAGGACACGGCCCGATATTGGACGCTGTTCGGCCAGATCGTTATCCTTTGCCTTATCCAGATCGGCGGCATGGGCGTTGTCACCATGGCCGTGATCATCAGCATGTTTTCGGGCCGGAAGATCGGCCTGCGGGAGCGCTGGGTGATGCAGGAGTCCATCTCCGCGCCCCAGGTGGGCGGCATTGTCCGTATGACGGGCATGATTTTGAAAGTCACCCTGGCGGTGGAGCTTACCGGGGCGGCGCTGCTGGCTCTCAGCTTCTGCCGGTCCATGAATATGGGAAAAGGACTGTGGTATGCCCTGTTTCACTCCGTTTCCGCCTTCTGCAACGCGGGCTTTGACCTGATGGGGATCAAGGAGCCCTGCTCCTCCCTGACCGCCTTTACCGGGGATGCCATTGTCAACATCACCCTGGTGTTCATCATCCTCATCGGCGGCATCGGCTTTGCCACCTGGAGCGATGTGCGGGAGTACGGCTTCCGGATACACCGCTACAGCCAGCAGAGCAAGATCATTCTGGTCACCTCCCTGGTCCTTGTGCTGGGCGGCTTCTGCTTTATGTTCTTTTATGAATTTACCCTGCCCCAGTGGGCAGAGCTGAGCCTGGGTCAGCGTACCCTGGCCGCCCTGTTCCAGACCGTGACGCCCAGAACCGCCGGCTTTAATACGGTGGATCTGAACGCCATGAGCGGCGCGGGAAAACTGGTGGTACTCTGCCTGATGCTGATCGGCGGCGCGCCCGGCTCCACGGCCGGCGGTTTTAAGATGACCACCATCGCGGTGCTGCTGCTCTGCGTCCGGGCGGCCTACCGGGGCCGGGAGAGCGCCGAGGCCTTTGGCCGCCGGGTGCCGGACAAGTCCATCCGCAACGCGGCGGCGGTGTTCATGCTGTACATCCTGCTTTTTGTAGGTGTGGGGATCGCCATCTGCTGCATCGACGGGGTGGAGCTGATGCCGGCCCTGTTTGAGGCGGCCTCCGCCGTGGCCACGGTGGGCCTTTCTCTGGGCATCACGTCGCAGCTTTCTACCATCTCTCATCTGCTGCTGATCCTGCTCATGTTCTTTGGACGAGTGGGCGGGCTGACGCTGATTTACGCCGTATCCACCGGCGACGGCCCCACGGGAGCAAGGCTGCCCATGGGACGGGTAACTGTGGGCTGAGCCTGTATAAACGCAAGGAGGAAACATGAAAACGACAAAATCCATTCTGCTCATCGGCCTGGGCCGCTTTGGCCGCCACCTGGCCATGAAGTTTCACGAGCTGAACCATGAGGTTCTGGCCATTGACAAGGATGAAAACAAGGTCAACGCGGTGCTGGACTATGTGACCAACGCCCTGATCGGGGACAGCACCAACGAGCGCTTTATCGAATCTCTGGGCGTGCGGAATTTTGATTTGTGCATTGTGGCCATTGCCGACGATTTCCAGAGCTCTCTGGAGACTACCGCCCTGCTGAAGGATAACGGCGCGCCCTTCGTCCTCTCCCGGGCCACCCAGGACAGCCACGCCAAGTTCCTCCTGCGAAACGGCGCGGACGACGTGGTGTATCTGGAAAAACAGATGGCAAACTGGGCCGCCGTCACCTACAGCGACGACAGCATCTTTGACTATATGCCCCTGGCCAACAATTACGCCATCTATGAGATCAGCGTGCCCCAGCACTGGGTGGGACGGACGGCGGTTGATCTGGAAGTGCGGAAAAAGCACAACATCAACATTCTGGCCACCAAGCAGAACGGCGTGGTCGCGCCCCTCTCCGGCGGCAGCCATGTATTTTCCAACGGGGAAAGAGTGCTGGTCATGGCCTCTGACCGGGATATACAGAAATTTCTTCACTGAAAAATTTCTCCGCAAAAATACACGGAAATGTTGAAAAAACCTGCATCTTTCGATGCAGGTTTTTTCAACATAGAACATATTCAATTCAGGTTATCCAGCTTTTCGCTGATCTCGCCCAGGGCTCTGCGGATAGCGGCAAGCTCGGAGCTGACCGGGTCGGCAACGCTGATCTGGTCCACCTCGCCCACATAGTTGACCTTGCGCCCATCGACCTTCACCACCCGGGCCGGTACGCCCACGGCGGTGCTGTTGGGCGGGATCTCGCTCAACACCACAGAGTTTGCGGCAATGCGGCTGTTGTCCCCCACTTTAAAGGGGCCAAGAACCTTTGCGCCCGTGCCGATCAGCACGTTGTTTCCAATGGTGGGGTGGCGCTTGCCCACGTCCTTGCCGGTGCCGCCCAGGGTCACGCCGTGGTAGATCAGGCAGTCGTCGCCGATCTCGGCGGTCTCGCCGATGACGATGCCCATGCCGTGGTCGATGACCAGCCGTTTGCCGATCTTCGCGCCGGGGTGGATCTCAATGCCGGTGCGGTGGCGGCTGCGCTGGGAGATCAGCCGGGCCATAAATTTCAGCCCGTGCTCATAACACCAGTGGGCTTTCCTGTGGCTCCTCACGGCTCTCACGCCGGGGTACAGCAGCAAAATCTCAAGGGCGCTGCGAGCAGCCGGGTCCCTGGACTTATAGGCCTGAACGATTTCTTTTAAGTTGTTAAACATCCTCTTATCCCTTCCTGTCGTATATAGTTTATGCGGCAGGAGGAACATCGGCGAATCAGGTAAACCATAAACCGCTCCGTACAAAATTAATTCCTACTAAAAAAATAGGACAAAAGGATTATACACGATAAGCAAACATCTGTCAACAGGGTAGTAAAGGCTTAGTTTATGATTTTCCCGTCGGATGAGATGACTTTCACCTCGCAGGGGATGGATTTCCCGCTGGCCAGGAGGGCGCGCATCACGGCCTTTTCCAGACCGCCGCAGCAGGGAACCTGCATCCGGGCCAGGGTGATGCTTTTGATGTCGTTGGCGGCAAAGATCTCCGCCAGCTTTTCCGCGTAGTCCGTCTGGTCCAGCTTGGGGCAGCCGATCAGGCAGACGCGGCCCCGGATAAAGTCCTCATGGAAGTTTCCGTAGGCGTAGGCCGTGCAGTCCGCCGCGATCAGCAGATCGGCCCCGCTAAAGAAGGGTGCGTTGACCGGCACAAGCTTGATCTGTACGGGCCACTGGCGCAGACAGCTTGCCGCAGGCGCTGCGGCAGGCTCCGGCGTGTTCCGGGCGACAGCCTTAACTGCGGCTCCCGGGCAGCCGGTGTGACCGGCGTTTTTCTTCGCGGCCAGCACC
>SAMEA3663015__coassemble_526_pt1 | contig 14643 bp, 16 predicted proteins | sample SAMEA3663015__metabat2_high_PE_021 | metagenome-assembled genome bin SAMEA3663015 (sample SAMEA3663015) | pig gut metagenome | biome: pig gut; feature: pig-associated habitat; material: faeces | place: France | collected 2012
CGGGGCCATCACCGCCGCCTGCCCGGACACCAACAGCGCCGCACTGTGCCTGGACTTAAGTAAACGCTGAATAAATCGCCTGCGGCATCTGGCGGAAAATTTGCGCCCTGATATCGTCTTTTTTTCTTGCAATACACAAAGTATTCCTGCGAAAAAAAGCCTTCATCAGAACACAAATTTTCTCGCGATCTGCTCTTTCCGATTTAATCATCGTTTACTTGGACTGACGGCAGATAAATTCCAGTATATGTAAATTAAGACCGAATTTCGTCAAAATTACACGAAATTCGGTCTTTCTTATCGCAAATACTTTAATGATTTTGAGCGTTGACAATTTAAAACGCCAAGAGTATGATTTACTCACTTCAAAAACATGAGGTACGGAAACATGACTAAGGCTTACGCACAGATGAACAGCTCCTGCACCGCCGCAAACGGTGCCGGTTTCGCTGCGCGCGCCTTTGCTCTTATATTGATTCTTGTGGGCATCGCTCTGGCGGTGTCCATTATTATTTGCCTGGACAGCCTTCTGGCTCTGGGCCTGATTCTTGTCGTCATTATTCTGGGCGCTCTGGGCGTCCGTACATGTAAACGCTGTCGAAGGACGGTTGGATAGTCATTTGTCACATTGGATGATTACCGGCTCTGTCTTTTCAGACAGGGCCGGTTTTCATATATACACACCCCACACCCCAGCAAAAAAGAGAAAACAAGGAGAACAAAAAATGAAAACCAAGATGAAAAAGTTTGTATGTATGGCCCTTGTCATGGTAATGGCAATGGCATGTTTAGCCGGATGCGGCAGCAGCGCTCCCGCCTCCGAAGGCGGCTCTCAGGCAGCTTCCGCCGATACCATTAAGATCGGCTGGCTTGGACCTCTCACCGGCGGCGTTGCCCAGTACGGCGAAGCGGTCAAGAGCGGCGTTGACCTGTATGTAGAGCAGCTGAACGCTGCCGGCGGCATCAACGGCAAGCAGGTAGAGCTGGTCGTTTACGATGAGGAAGGCGACTCCACCAAGGCCGTCACCGGCTACAACTCCCTGATGGACGACGGCGTTGTGGCCGTTGTGGGCAGCGTCACTACCGCTCCCACCGTGGCAGTCGTGACCGAGGCCTATGCGGACAACACCCCCATGATCACCGCCTCCGCCACCGCTATCGACGTCACCTATAACGCAGACCAGGATATGGTCTACACCAACATGTTCCGCTCCTGCTTCATCGACTCCTTCCAGGGCGTGACCATGGCCCGCTTTGCCAAGGAAGAGTTGGGCGCCGCCACCGCAGCGGTCCTCTATGACAACGGCGACACCTACTCCACCGGCGTTTATGAGTACTTCGTGAACCAGTGCGCAGAGCTGGGTGTTGAAGTTGTAGCCACTGAGAGCTACGCCTCCGGCTCCGTTGACTTCTCCGGCCAGCTGACCAATATCGCCGCGGCTGATCCCGATGTGCTGTTCCTGCCCGTTTACTACAACGATGTGGCCCTCATCGCCTCCCAGGCTGCTGACGCCGGCATCACCGCCACCATGCTGGGCGTGGACGGCTGGAGCTCCGTTCTGGACAGCGTTTCCGACGCCGCTCTCGTTGAAGGCGCATACTACTGCTCCGGCTACTCCGTGGAAGACACCCGCGAGCTGGTCGTCAACTTCCTGGCTGACTACGCCGCAAAGTACGACGGTAAGGTCTCCAACATGTTCGGCGCTCAGGGCTATGACGCAGCCTGGATCCTCTGCAACGCCATCGCTGTTGCGGAAGAGTCCGGCGCGGAGTACGGCTCTGACGAGTACAAGCAGGCTGTGATCGACGCCATGGCCGCCACCGACAGCGAGTTTGTCACCGGCCACGTCAGCTTTGACGATCACAACGACCCGCAGAAGACCGCCGCAATCATCCAGATCTCCGACGGTGCCGAGAGCTTCTGGGGCAACTTCTGATTCACGCAATCCCGATAAACATTTGCGGGTGCGGAAAAATCCGCACCCGCAGCTCCATGCAAAGGAGACACATCAATGATCGTCTTACAACAGCTTATCAATGGCCTGCAGCTTGGCTCCGTCTACGCGCTGATCGCCCTGGGCTACAGCATGGTATACGGCATCATCCTGCTGCTGAACTTCGCCCACGGTGACATCATCATGGTGGGCGGTTATATCGCCCTTCTGATCATCTCCGCCGGGATCAGCCCCCTGGTGGCCGTCGTCGCCTCCGTGGCGGGCTGCATTGTTCTGGCCTGTCTGATCGAAAAGGCGGCCTACACCCCGCTGCGCTCCGCCCCCAGGATCTCCCTGCTGATCACGGCCATCGGCGTCAGCTACTTTTTGGAGAACGTGGCACAGCTCATTCTGGGCGCGGACCCCAGAGTGTTCCCCAACACCGCCGTTATCCCCTCTGTCACCTATAATGTGGGCGGACTGAACATCTCTCTGACCACCATCGTCACCCTGGCGGTGGCGGTAGTGTCCATGGCTGCCCTGACGCTGCTGGTGCAGAAGACCAAAATGGGCAAGGCCATGCGCGCCGTGTCCGAGGATATGGGCGCGGCCCAGATGATGGGCATCAACATCAACCGCACCATCACCTTTACCTTCGCCGTGGGCGCGGCCCTGGCCGGTATCGGCGCCATCCTCTACTGCTGCAAGTACCCCCAGGTCAAGCCCACCACCGGCTACCTGCTGGGCCTGAAGGCCTTCGTGGCGGCGGTGCTGGGCGGCATCGGCTCCATCCCCGGCGCAATGCTGGGCGGCCTGGCCATCGGCGTGGCTGAGGTGGTGGTCACCGCTCTGGGTTATTCCACCTGGACTGACGCGGTGGTCTTTGCTATCCTGATTGTTGTTCTGCTGGTCAAGCCCACCGGCTTTATGGGCGCCAGCATGAATGAGAAAGTCTGAGGCGGCATATGGAAATGAAAAAACTGAAAACCCCCTATGCCTACATTATTAATACAGTTGTCCTGGTAGCCCTTCTGGTGCTGGGCAACATGCTCTTTGCCGGCGGCGCGCTGAACCGGGCCACCAAGTCCGTCATCCTCCAGTGCGGCGTATACAGCATCATGGCCGTGTCCCTGAATATCTGCACCGGCTACCTGGGCCAGCTTCCTCTGGGTCACGCGGGCTTTATGGCCGTAGGGGACTATGCGGGCGCGCTGTTCTGGAAGGCCGTGCCCGGCCTGCCCACGCCTGTGGCCATTGTCTGCGGCATCCTTATCGCCGGGCTGGCCGCCGCCCTTTTCGGCGTGATCATCGGCGTACCGGCCCTGCGGCTGAAGGGCGACTATTTAGCCATCATCACCCTGGGCTTCGGGGAGATCATCCGCATCGCCATCATCAATCTGCCGGACATTACCGGCGGCACCCCGGGCCTGCTGAACGTGCCCAAGTACACCAACTTCACCGTCACCTTCCTGTGTCTTGCGCTGTGCTGCTTCGTGGTACATAACCTGATGCACTCCCGCCACGGCCGGGCCATCCTGGCCATCCGGGACAACGAGATCGCGGCCGACTGCTGCGGCATCAATCTGACGGCCTACAAGGTGTTTGCCTTTGCCCTGTCCGCCTTCTTCGCCGGCGTGGCCGGTGCGGTATATGCGGGCTTGCAGGGCTCCCTCTTCCCCAAGTCCTTTGACTTTATGGCCTCCATCAACGTGCTGGTCATGGTGGTGCTGGGCGGCATGGGCTCCATGACCGGCTCCATCATCGCAGCCACGGTACTGACGGCGCTGCCGCTGATCATGCAGTCCTTCAACAGCTACCGCATGGTGGCCTACTCCCTGCTTCTGATCGTGGTGATGATCTTCAAGCCCTCCGGCTTGCTGGGCCATAAGGACTTCTCCATGACCAAAACCATCGAGTATTTCATGAATTTCAAGGCCATCCGCGCCCGGAAGAAGGAGGTGGCACCGGATGAGTGAACTGAAACCCATGCCCAGCAATGCCTTTCTGCTGGAGCGGGATATGGACAAATCCCCGGTACTGGAGACCCACCACCTGGGCATTGATTTCGGCGGCCTGACCGCCGTGAATGACGTGTCCATCACCATCGGCCGGGAGGAGATCGCGGGCCTGATCGGCCCCAACGGCGCGGGGAAGACCACGGTTTTTAACCTGCTGACCAATGTATATACCCCCACCCGGGGCGACATCCTGCTGGACGGCAAGTCCACCAAGGGCATGAAAACCTGGCAGGTCAACCGCATGGGCGTGGCCCGCACCTTCCAGAACATCCGCCTGTTCAAGAGCCAGACCGTTCTGGACAATGTGCTCTCCGGATTGCACAACGAAATGGATTACGGTATCCCCGGGGCTATCTTCCGCTTCCCCGGCTACTGGCGGGCGGAGAAAATTGCCCGCAACCGGGCCATGGAATATCTCTCCATCTTCGGCATGGAGGATATGGCGGAGGCCACCGCGGGCAGCCTGCCCTACGGCGCCCAGCGCCGGCTGGAGATCGCCCGGGCCCTGGCCACCAACCCCTCCATTTTGCTGCTGGACGAGCCTGCTGCCGGCATGAACCCGGCGGAGACCGCCGAGCTGATGGAAAACATCCTGAAGATCCGGAAGACCTTCAAAATCGCCGTCCTGCTGATCGAGCATGACATGAACCTGGTCATGGGCGTCTGCGAGAGCATCGCCGTTTTGAACTACGGCCAGGTCATCGCCAAGGGCACCCCTGCCCAGATCAGAGAAAACCCGGCGGTCATCGAGGCCTATCTGGGCAAGAAGGGAGGCGCGGCACAATGATGCTCAGCGTAAAGGACCTGAATGTGTATTACGGCCCCATCCACGCGGTCAAGGGCGTCAGCTTTGACGTTGATCAGGGCGAGATCGTCACCCTGATCGGCGCAAACGGCGCAGGGAAATCCACCATTCTGAAAACCGTCTCCGGCCTTTTGAAGCCTAAAGGCGGAGAAGTGGATTTTATGGACAAGAAGATCAGCGGCACCGCCCCTCACAAGATTGTGGAGCTGGGTATCGCCCACGTCCCCGAGGGCCGGCGCATCTTCACCAAAATGACCGTGGAGGAGAATCTGGAGATGGGCGCGTTCACCGCCCCCAGCGCCTCGGTGGAGGAGAGCAAGGAGCAGGTGTTCCAGCGCTTCCCCCGGCTGAAGGAGCGGCGGAAGCAGACGGCGGGGACCCTCTCCGGCGGCGAGCAGCAGATGCTGGCCATGGGCCGGGCGCTGATGTCCAAGCCCAGTCTGATGATGCTGGACGAGCCGTCCATGGGTCTGGCTCCCATCCTGGTGGAGCAGGTGTTCGATATCATCCGGGAGCTGCACGAGGCGGGCACCACCATTTTGCTGGTGGAACAGAACGCGCAGATGGCGCTGTCCATCGCCGACCGGGCCTATGTGCTGGAGACCGGAAAGATCAACCTCTCCGGCACCGGCAGGGAACTGGCGGAAAGCGAGAGCGTCCGGAAGGCTTATCTGGGCGGATGATACAAAAATAATATGATTACCATATTATAATAGTATATCTTCTGAGCTTGACAGATGTTAGAATCAATGTTATCTTTCTCTAAACAAAATATGGAGGCACGCTTATGATACCCCCAGAGAAAAAGATCGAGAGAATGGTCAATGTTGCCCGCTTGTATTACGAGCAGAATATGACCCAGAACGAGATCGCAAAGATGCTGGGTATCTCCCGGCCTCTGGTGAGTATCCTGCTCACCGAGGCAAGGGCCTGCGGCATCGTGACCATCACCATCAACCGGGTCGAAGACCTCTGCGCGCTTGCCGGAGACAGACTCTGTGAGGAAGAGAAAGAATAAAATAAAGTCAGCCGGATCATGCAAAGACGCAGATTCTTTTGTTTTTCTTTGTGTGGTCCGGCTTTTTTCTGTTGTATTTCACTTTTTCGCAGAATCTCCTGCGGGCAGGGACAGGAAAACACAGCATTTTAACGATTTGACAATTTACTATTGCAAAGCGCTTTGTTTTCATGTAAAATAAGTTCATTAGTAACATTGGAGCAATTGGAAAAAAATATTCATTTTATTCATTGTTATGTAAAAAATATTTACTGGAGGTAAATTTTATGAAGAAAAAGTTTGTTGCAGTGCTTCTGGCGCTGTGCATGGTTCTGGCTCTGTGCGCCTGCGGTAATTCTTCCGCACCCGCTGAATCCGCTGCTCCCGCGGAATCCGCCGCACCCGCAGAACCCGCTGCACCCGCAGACGGCGGCCCCAGCGAGAGCCTGACCTTTGTCACCGGCGGCGAGACCGGCACCTACTATGCTTTCGGCAGCGTTATTGCTCAGTATGTCTCCGCCAACACCAACCTGTCCATTACCGCAGTCTCCGGCAACGGCTCCAAGGCCAACGTGGAAGACATGGACGCCGGCTCCTACGAGTTGGGCTTCTGCCAGTCTGACGTTATGAGCTACGCCCACGACGGCACCAACATCTTTGCCGAGACCGGCGCTGTTGACAGCTTCTCCGCTGTTGCCGCCCTGTACATGGAGCAGGTGCAGATCGTCACCATGAATCCCGACATCAAGACCGTGGAAGACCTGCGCGGCAAGAGCGTTTCCATCGGCGCACAGGGCTCCGGCGTGTACTTCAACGCCGTTGACGTTCTGGGCTGCTACGACATGACCATCGAGGACATCACCCCCGTTTACCAGAGCTTCGGCGACAGCGCTGACAGCCTGAAGGACGGCAAGATCGACGCGGCCTTCATCGTGGCCGGCGCTCCCACCACCGCCATCACCGACCTGAGCACCAGCGGCCAGGTCTACCTGGTCAGCCTTGACGACGAGCACATCGACAAGCTGCTGGCTGCATCTCCCTACTACAGCAAGTACACTGTCTCCGCTGACACCTACGGTATGCCCGAGGACGCCCAGACCGTCGCCGTGGCCGCAATGGTCATCGCCCGCAACGACGTCTCCGAGGACGCCATCTACGCTTTCGTCTCCACCGTCTTTGAGAACGCCGATCAGCTCCAGCACGGCAAGGCCGCTGAGCTGGATCTGGAGTTTGCTTCCAGCATCACCAGCGTTCCCTATCATCCCGGCGCCGCCCGTTACTTCGCAGAGAAGGGTATTGACGTAGGCTGAGCTTTCGGACAAGCATAGCTTGCCTCACGGGAAAATATTCGTCCAGAACTGACGAAAAACTACGGCGTATTATCGCGCCGTAGTTTTTCGGGCATTTCAAGGCTTTTCTTTGCGACATCTTTACAGGGAAAAACCCTGTCTGAACTTGTCGGTTTTCCTGGTTCGGGATAAAATATACTATATTTTTCTTCACTGATCATTCTGACGAAAGGAGCATCCTTAATGTCCCCTGAGCTTAAGCAAGACACACTGCCCGAAGACCCCACAGCAGTTGGTTCCGCAAAAGACGTAGAGGACCTGATGCGCAAATACGATAAAGAGTCCAACACCCGCATCTGGGAAGGCACTCCGGCCGTTGTTGTGCGCATGGTCATGGTTTTCTTCTCCCTGTACTGCATCTGGTCTACCCTGTTCAGCGTGGCCGCTCTGGAAAAGAGACTGACCGCTTTCCTGGCGCTGCTGGTCATCATGGGTTATCTGATCTATCCCGCCAGCAAGCACCATGTGCGCCATAACTATATCCCCTGGTATGATTTTGTCATCATGGTGGTAGGCGCCGCCTGCTTCCTGTACTACTTCTTCAGCTATGACTCTCTGGTCATGGTGCTGACCAGCGCGTCCAGAATGAGCACCCTGCAGGTGGCCATTGCCATTGTGGGCCTGCTGAGCCTGATGGAGCTGTGCCGCCGCTGCGTTGGCCTGCCGATCCTGTTTGTGGCCGGCGCGCTGCTGATTTACACCTTCTGCTCCAAGGTGGGTACGAGCATTGGCCTGAAAGGCGTTATGTACAAGCTGTTCTATACCACCAACGGCATTATGGGCACGCCTGTGCAGGTCTGCGCCAAGTACATTGTTGTGTTTATCATCTTCGGCGCCTTCCTTGAACGGACAGGCATCGCCGCCTTTTTCATCGACCTGGCCAACTCCCTGGTGGGACGCTTCTCCGGCGGCCCGGCCAAGGTGGCGGTCATCTCCTCCGCTCTGTGCGGCATGGTGTCCGGCTCCTCTGTGGGCAACACCGTGACCACCGGCTCTGTCACCATCCCCATGATGAAAAAGACCGGATATAAAGGCGAATTTGCCGGCGCGGTGGAAGCGGCAGCCTCCACCGGCGGCCAGATCATGCCCCCCATCATGGGCGCTGCGGCCTTCCTGATGGCGGAGTATATGAATATCACCTACGCGGAAGTGGCGCTGCGCGCTATACTGCCTGCGGTGCTCTACTTCGCCGGTATCTTTATTGCGGTGCATCTGGAGGCCAAAAAACTGGGACTCAAGGGCATCAGCAAGGACCAGCTGCCGGTATTTACCCGGCTGATCCGGAAGATCTATCTTCTCCTGCCGCTGATCGTGCTGGTGGCTCTGGTTACCACCAACACCCGCACCATGCAGTTTTCCGCCAGCATCGCCATCCTGGTGACCGTTGTGGTGAGCCTGTTCGACAAGGACAACCGCATCACCCTGAATAAGATCCTGGAGGCGCTGGAAGCCGGCGGTAAGGGTACCATCACCGTGGCTGTGGCCTGCGCCATGGCCGGCGTCATCGCCGGATGCATCACCGCTACCGGCCTGGCCTCCAAGCTGATCACCATGGTCATCTCCCTGAGCAACTCCGTGCCCTTCGTCAGTCCCACGCTGGTGGCGCTGTTTCTGACCATGATCTGCTGCATCATCCTGGGCATGGGCGTGCCCACCACCGCGAACTACTGCATCATGGCCTCCACCTGCGCGCCCATCCTGATCACCATCGGTGTGCCCAAGATCGCGGCCCACTTCTTTGTGTTCTACTTCGGCATCGTGGCCGATATCACCCCTCCTGTGGCCCTGGCCGCCTATGCCGGCTCCGCCATTGCCAAGTCCAATCCCATGAAGACAGGAATAAACGCCACAAAGCTGGCCATCGGCGCTTTTGTCGTGCCCTATATCTTCTGCATGAACCCGGCCATGCTGTTTATTGACACAACGGCAGTTAAGGTTGTCACCATTATCATTACCTCTATTGTCGGCATCTTCGGCGTGGCGGCTGCCATGAACGGCTTCCTGTTCAAAAAACAGAACTGGCTCATCCGCATTATGCTCTGCGTGGGTGGACTGCTGATGATGAACCCCACGGTCATCACGGACCTTGTGGGCCTGGCCATCCTGCTGGCCGCATTCCTCTGGCAGTACTTCAGCGCCAAACGGACCCCGGCGGCAGCCTGAGCAGAGAACAAAAAAAGATAAAGTAAAAGAACGGCTCACCAAGCCGTTCTTTTACTTTATCTGAATGTGTTCAATCCCGTGTTCCAAGATCAGATTAATCAATTCATTGCGCGAATAATGGGCCTCCGATGCGATTCTGTCCAATTCGGCAAGGGTACTCTCCTTGATGCGGAGAGATATTACCTTGTTTCCATCTTCGCCGCGCCGTTTTATAATAAGCGGCTCTCTGCCAAGATCATTCATACAGCAGACTCCTTACACAATATATATCAATTTTACATTGACAAATTCCTGTATGATATACTACAATTCAATATGTAATTAGATATCAAATTGTATTCACGGATGAGGAGATGGAAAATGCTGCGTTATAAAAAATTATACTTTATGCTTTTCAATTTTGTTACAGATGGGATAAACGCTTTGGAGAACTTCGATGGCGTAAAAGCGCTCCAGATCCTGAAGCCGGCGCAAATTGATTGCGAAGAGCTGTATATCAGCAGCCAGGAAGGAAAACAGCCGAAGAGAAATTATTAAATCGGTTTCTGCCCCCCCAAAAAGCAGGGGCAGAAACCGCACTTATGCCGTAATATTCTTCTTGATCTGGTTGATGGCGTTCTTTTCCAGGCGGGAGACCTGGGCCTGGGAGATGCCCACCTCTTTTGCCACCTCCATCTGGGTCTTTCCGGCGTAAAAACGCAGGGCCAGGATCCGCTTTTCTCTGGCGTTGAGACGGCGCATGGCCTCCTCCAGGGCGATCTGCTCCAGCCACTGCTCGTCGGTGTTGTGGGTGTCGCCGATCTGGTCCATGACGCAGGAACTCTCGCCCCCGTCGTTGAATACAGGCTCGTAAAGGGACACCGGATCGCAGATGGCGTCCAGAGCAAAAACCACCTCCTGCCGGGGAATGTCCAGGGCTTTGGCGATGGTCTCCAGATCCGGCTCCCGCCCCTGTTCGGCGGTGAGACGCTCCTTGGTCTGGAGCACCTTGTAGGCCGTGTCCCGCATGGAGCGGGAGACCCGTATGGCGCTGTGGTCCCGCAGAAAACGGCGGAGCTCGCCTGCGATCATGGGGACGCCATAGGTGGAAAACTGCACGTTCTGGCTCAGATCGAAGCAGTCGATGGCCTTGATCAGGCCGATGCAGCCCACCTGAAAAAGGTCGTCCATGCACTCGCCCCGGTTGGCAAACTTCTGCACCACCGACAACACCAGCCGAAGATTGCCGGAAATCAGCTGCTCTCTGGCGGCCTGATCGCCGCTGTGGGCCTTTTCCAGCAGACGCCGGGTCTCCGAGCCCTTCAGAACGGGAAGCTGCGCCGTGTTGACGCCGCAAATCTCCACTTTTGCCTGCATATTCTTCTCCTATCTGCGCTCTGACTGGAAAAACGCCGGTCAATGCTTCCGCGGCAGAGAGAAATCTGCGTATGGCGGCACTGTCAGCGTTTGCCTGAGCGTGTGGATAGTATTTCCCGGCCCGGGAAATTTGATACGCGGCGCAATTTGCTGTTGCAAATGACGGAGAGATGGGGTATACTAACACCCGATAGAAAGATTGAAAAGGATTTCTGAGCAGAATTTGCGCCAGACGAGGCGGAGACCGCAGAGCATAATGGACATATATGGTCAAGGGCTCTAACGAAGTATGGCACATATTCTGCCAGAAAGAATTCAAGATTTCTATTAGGTGTTAGTATTAGAATAAGCGAGTACAAATTTTGACAGAGTAGGGAAGGCGCGTTAAGTGCCGGCAGACGGGATGTTGCTGCCGGACGAAAGCGGTGAAAGCCGCTGCGGTGCCTACCGCGTCCGCTGTCACGAAATGAGCAGGCCTCTTTTTCGTCGGATAGCGGAAAGGAGGATTTTTTATGCGCAAAACAAAAACAAGACAATTAGCCCTGAATGCCGTGCTGGCTGCCATGTGCGCGGCCCTGGGATACCTGTCCCTGGACTTCGGCAACCTGAAGATCACCTTTGAAAGCGTCCCGATCCTGATCGGCGCGCTGCTCTTCGGCGGTCTGGACGGCGCGGCCATCGGCGCGGTGGGCACGCTGATCTACCAGCTTCTTCGCTACGGGATCACGGTGACCACGCCCCTGTGGATCCTGCCCTATGTGCTCTGCGGCCTGGTGGTGGGCGTTTATGCCCGCCGTCACGATTTTCAGCTGAGCCAGTGGCAGGTCATATTCATCGTTGTTCTGGCCGAACTGATGGTCACGGGCATCAATACCCTGGCCCTGATCGTGGACGCCAAGATCTACGGCTATTACACACCCACCCTGATCACCGGCGCGCTGCTGCTGCGACTGGTCCTCTGCGTGGGAAAGGCGCTGGTCTATGCCTTCGTCCTGCCGCCGCTGCTGACCCAGCTTCGGAAATCAGTAATTCAAGCATAATTTTTCTGCATACTCGCAAAAAAGCCTTGACAATCAAGGCTTTTTTGCGTATACTAATTGAGCGCTCCGAAGACAGCAGGTGGCTTAGGCCGTAAACCCTGCCGAGGACATCAACAATTTTTCGATTTTTGATTGTTTTTGTGCCTCTGCGTCTTGTGATGCGGAGGTTTTCTTTATGAGCGTGATCATTCGTGTGGAGGTGAAATACACACATGCCAAACGCAAAGGTTCTGAGCGAAAAACAGGCGATCGTCGAGGCTCTGGCTGAGCGCATCAAGAACGCGGAGGCAGGCGTCCTGGTTGACTACAAGGGAATCACCGTGGCCGAGGATACCGCACTTCGTACCGAGCTGCGCAAGGAAGGCGTAGAGTACACCGTCGTCAAAAACACCCTGACCAGAAAGGCTCTGGACAAGCTGGGAATGAACGAGCTGGACTCCGTTCTCAACGGCACCACCTCTCTGGCCACCGCCGATAATGACCCCATCGCTCCTTTCCGTATCCTCAGCGACTACAGCAAGAAGCTGAACGAGCGTTTCAACATCAAGGCAGCCTTCATGGACGGTAAGGTCCTGAACGAGGCCGAGATCGCCGAAATGTCCGCGCTTCCTTCCAAGGACGCTCTGTACGCAAAGGTTCTGGGCACCATGATCGCACCCATCACCGGCCTGGCCGTATGTCTCGGTCAGATTCTGGAGCAGAAGGGCGGCTCTCTGGAGGCTCCCGCTGCCGACGCTGCCGAATAATGCAGCAAACAAAGATTTAAATTGGAGGAAAATACAATGAGTGAAAAAATCACTGCCATGATCGAAGAGATCAAGGGCCTTTCCGTTCTCGAGCTCAGCGAGCTCGTTCACGCTCTCGAGGAGACCTTCGGTGTCTCCGCCGCCGCCGTCGCCGCTCCCGCAGCCGGCGCAGCCGCAGCAGCAGTTGTCGAAGAGAAGACTGAGTTTGACGTTGTCATGACCAGCTTCGGCGCTGAGAAGATCAAGGTCATCAAGGAAGTCCGCGGCATCACCGGTCTGGGCCTGGCAGAGGCAAAGGGCCTGGTGGAAGGCGTTCCCGCAAAGATCAAGGAAGGCGTTTCCAAGGAAGACGCAGAGGCTCTCAAGGCTCAGCTCGAGGCTGTCGGCGCCACCGTCGAAATCAAGTAAGTTATTCTTACCAATCAAAAAATCCCTCTCCGTTTGGAGAGGGATTTTTTAATCGTCGACAAAGTCAAAAATGACTTTGCCGACGAAAGGGATCCGCTTCGAACCGCACATTTTTGTACGCCTACGGCATACAAAAATGCACTCTCTGCGCGCAAAGTGTTTTTTCCGACGTACACGCCGCCGGAAAAAACAGATTCGAATTTGTTTTCGGCCTGCGGGCCGAAAATGATGAGTGCTTTGTCTACAGTCTCATTTTTTGATTTTAACGGCAATATTTTCCGACGGTATGCTCTATTCCCGGAAGAAGTAGCAGGGCATGCCGGTTTTTCAGCATCCCGATGATTTCCACGCCGGATCGCGTCGCTTTTTTATACTGCGGAAGCGCCGGAAAAAAGAATTGCCAAAGCCGGGGCTTTAGGCTTTAATAGAGAGCAGACATGAGGTGAGCATATGAAATACAAACTGATCGCTTTTGATCTTGACGGCACGCTGCTGGACGGAAAAAAGAACATCCCGCTGGAGAACATGGCGGCGCTGAAGGCGGCGGCGGAGCAGGGGATACAGCTCGTCCCGGCCACCGGACGTATTTATGCCGGTCTGCCCCAGCCGCTGAAGGACCTGCCCTTCCTGCGCTGGTGCATAACGGTAAACGGCGCCTATGTCTATGACGCGCTGGAGGACAAGGCTGTCTACAGGGAGGATATTCCCATGGAGCTGGCTCTGCGGGTCATAGACTACATGGAAGAAAACCACCTGTTTTACGACTGCTATAAGGACAACTGGGGCTATATGGACCGGCGCTTTTATGAACAGGCCGTGGACTTTATGCCGGACAAGGGCATCCTGGACCTGCTGGTGCGCCTGCGCACGCCGGTGGAGAGCCTGCGGGCCACTATCCAGGACTCCGGTACAGGCGTTCAGAAGCTCCAGGCATATTTTACGGACATGGAGGAGCGGGCCCGTCAGCTCCGGCTGCTGCCGGAGCGCTTCCCGGAGCTTGCGGTGACAAGCTCGGTGAAGAACAACATTGAGCTGAATCTGGCGTCGGCCAACAAGGGCACGGCCCTGGAGGCCCTGTGCCGCCATCTGGGTATAGCCATGGAAGAGACCGTTGCCTTTGGCGACGGGACAAACGATCTGACCATGCTCCGCGCCGCCGGGCTGGGCGTGGCCATGGACAACGCGGTCCCCGAGGTAAAGGTCGCGGCGGACAGAGTGACGGACGACAATGAACACGCCGGGGTGGCAAAGGTCATCAACGAAATTTTATAAAAACAAAAAATTCAGGGGAGGGCTTTTAGCTCTCCCCTGAATTTGTGCATATGTCTTATGCGTCCAGATAGGCGCAGGCGGCCAGAGCGGCCACGGCGCCGTCGGCCACGGCGGTGGTCAGCTGATGGACGTTCTTGCTGCGGCAGTCCCCCGCCACAAACACGCCGGGGGTTTGGGTGAGACAGTCCTCGCCGGAGAGGGCGTAGCCCCGTTCATCCAGCTGGATGAGATTTTCAAAGGCCTTCACGTCCGGCTGGTGGCCCACAGCCACAAACAGGCCCTCAACGGCGATCTCCCGCCGCTTACCCTGCTGCTCCACCACAATGCCGGTCAGCTCCTTATCGCCCAGAAGTTCAGCGACTGTGGCGCTGAGGACAAATTCCACGTTGGCTTTGGCCCGCAGGGCCTCTACCAGCTTTGCCTCGCCCCGGAAGCTGTCGCGGCGGTGAATGAGATAGACCTTGCGGCAATTCTCACTGAGCAGCAGTGCATCCTGAAGCGCGCTGTTGCCGCCGCCGTTCACGATGGTGGTGTTGTCCTTGTTTACGGTCACCT
>SAMEA3663015__coassemble_536_pt1 | contig 14462 bp, 15 predicted proteins | sample SAMEA3663015__metabat2_high_PE_021 | metagenome-assembled genome bin SAMEA3663015 (sample SAMEA3663015) | pig gut metagenome | biome: pig gut; feature: pig-associated habitat; material: faeces | place: France | collected 2012
GTCGTACCCGCAGATGGCGCCCATAATATTCCCCGCCACAGCACCGGTGGAGTCGCTGTCTCCGCCATGGTTTACCGAGGCGATCAGGGCCTTGTCAAAGTCATCCGGGTAGCGCAGGCAGCAATACAGCGCAATGGCCAGCGTCTCCTCAGCCACCCAGCCGCCGCCGAGCTTTTCGATGTTCTCCACATCCGGCCGGTCGTTTTCCGCCAGCTTCTCCGCCTGGGCGATCAGGCGAAACAGCTTCCGCATGTCCTCCCCGTCGCCGAACAGGTCAAGCAGGGTATCTTCACACTCCCGCAAAATATCGCGCAGGCCCTCTCCGGTTGTACAGCCGCCGTAGACCAGGCGGCGGATCACATGCACCAGCGCCGCCGACGGGAGCCAGCCCAGGGGATGCCCGTGGGTGATGGCCGCCGCTGCCGCGCCCAGTTTATCCACATAGCCGATCTTGTCCTGTGTCCCCGTATTCTGAAAATAGAGCGCTACCGGCGCCACACGCATGATACCGCCGCAGCCCTTGCTGTTGTTGATGGGCTTTTTTATCGTGCCCATCTGTCCGGAGCTCAGTGCCGACAGACAGGCGTTGCCCGGCGCCCTCAGACTGTACAGGGCCGGGACATTGCAAAGCCAGGAAACTTTCTCCTCCGGTTTCACCCCTCTCTGGGTGGAAAGCCAGTCAAGATAAGCCTCATAGATATATGTGGACATAGGTGCGCCCATGCCTCTCATGCGGAGGCGTGTGTCGCCGTACAGGATGCCGCAGGCGGTAAACAGACTCATCTGGGTATCGTCGGAGATCAGGGCCTGGCCGCCCTGCGGCTGGTAATCGCCGATGCCCTTTTCGCCGTAACGCCTGAAAATTTCTCTGCTCCGCAAAAATTCCACCGGATATCCCAGGGCGTCCCCAACGGCTCCGCCAAACAGGCTCCCCCGTATTTTGTCTCTCATACCGAATCTTCCCTTTCTTCCAGAAGCCTTATGGCCTCCGCGTATTTTTTCACCCTTGCCAGGGCTTTTTCGTCGATCTGGCCGGCGTCCAACCGGCTCAAGTCGCTGTTGTGCCGCAGATCCGCCAGCTTGACCTTCCTGGCCACCGGGTTTTTCCCGATGGCTTTTACATATTCCATATAGGGCACAGCCTCGTCATGGGTCAGCAGGGCCAGCGCCTCCATTACTTTCTGAGAAAAGCCCATCCCCGCAATATCTTCCAGACGGACGTCTGTGTCCTCCGCCACATCGTGCAGCAGTGCGGTGATCGTGGTGTCTTCGTCCTCCATCTGCTCCGCCAAATGGAAAGGGTGGAACACATAGGGAAGCCCGCTCTTGTCCGTTTGCTCCTTATGGGCCTCAAAGCACAGCTTCAGCGCCTTTTTCGTATTTTCCGTATAAATCATTTTGCATCACTCTTTTTATTTTACCAAAAGCAGTGTGTCTTTGCAAGCGCCGCCCCATACATTGACAGAAAAGGGCGAAATCTTTATAATATTGTCCGTAATTCGTTGAAAGCAGGTACAGACCATGGAAAAGATCATCTTAGACTGCGACCCGGGTCACGACGACGCGGCGGCGATCATTCTGGCCGCAAAAAGTCCGAAAATTGAGCTGCTGGGCATTACCGTTGTGGCCGGGAACCAGACGCTGGAAAAGACGCTGCGAAACGCCCTGAACGTGGTGCAATGGCTGGGTGTGGACGTGCCGGTATACAGCGGCTGTGACCGCCCGCTGGTCCGCGAGAAGGTCACCGCCGGAGATATCCACGGCAAGACCGGGCTGGACGGCCCGGTGTTCCCGCCCCTTGTGCGTGTGCCGGAGCCGGAGCACGCTGTCAATTTTATTATTCGCCGCCTGATGGCGTCCGACGGGGAGATCACCATGGTCACCACCGGCCCCATGACCAATCTGGCCATGGCTCTGCGTTTAGAGCCCAGGATCGCGGAAAAAATCAAGCGCATCGTGCTGATGGGCGGCGCTTACACCAACGGGAATGTCACCCCGGCGGCGGAGTTCAACATCTTTGCCGACGCGGAGGCGGCCCACATCTGCTTTACCTGCGGACGCCCTGTCACCATGATGGGGCTGGATGTGACCCGCAAGGTCAAATGTACCCCGGAAGTGGTGGAGCGAATGAAAAATGTGGGCAACCGGGCTTCCGCGCTTTTTGTGGACATGATGGGCCACTTCTGTAAAACCCAGAGGGAGCTTTTCGGCTGGGACGGCGCGCCGCTCCACGACCCGGTGACCATCGCCAGCCTGATCGACCCGGCCCTTGTGACCACAAAACCCATGAATGTCCGGATCGAGATGCGCAGCGAGCAGTCCTACGGCCGCACCAACTGCGATTATTTTGGCTACTGCAAGCTGCCGTCCACCGCGGATGTAGCCATTGACATCAATGCCGAACGCTTCTGGGACATCTTTGAAGCGGGCCTGCGAAATTACGGCTGAATATTCACCCTGCCCGTGAAAAGCATAAGGACTGCCCGCACAGCAAAACGGGCAAAACGAAGAGCGCTTATCCCGTCTTTCAGCGGGGATAAGCGCTTTTGGCTGTAATATCGGAGGCTGCGGAAGCGGTCCGGGCAGGCAAAAAGCAGGCCCCATAAACTTCCGCAGATTTGCAGCATTTAATTGACAATTCCCAAAAAAAATGTTAAATTAGTGCAAAAGCTAACGAATTAATTGTTAAGTGCGAGAATTGGATATCCTATTACTATTTGGGGTGGCTGGAAATGAAGTCTATGCGACTGAAAGAGATGGAGCTATACCTGGCAGAGAAAAAGACCGCCACGATTGAAGAGCTGTGCGAAAAATTTGAGATTCACCCAAACACCGCCCGGGCAGACATCAAAGAGCTGGCAGAACGGGGCGTCGTGCAGAAAAAATACGGCCGGGTCGACTATATTGCCACGAATCCGCAAATCAGCTTTATGGAGCGGCAGCACCGGAATCAGACAGAAAAAGCCGCGATCGGCCGGGCTGCTGCGAAACTGCTGGTGGAAGACGATGTCATTTTTGTGGACGCAGGAACCACTACCCTGATGCTCTTTCAGGATGGCGTACAGTTACCGAAGAATCTGACGATTATTTCAAACAATCTTGACGTCCTGTCCTGGGTTGTCCGCAACACTGAATACACCACTTTTGTCCTGCCAGGTAAAGTAAACCGGAAGCTGAACGCCTTTGCCAGTCTGGAAACCATTGAGAGTTTAAAGACCTATAACATAAAAAAAGCCTTCATCGGGACCAGAGGCATTTCCGTGAAAGGCGAACTCACATCGACCTCCAGTATTGACGCCAACCTGAAGCGAACCGCCATCGAAACAAGCGAGACCGTTATTCTCATGGCCGACTCGCATAAGATCAACCAGACCGCCTTGTTTAATTTTTCCAGTCTTTCTGAAATTGACTACTGGGCCTGTGAACAGTCCACCGATGAGATCCGAAATCTTGCGGAGAAAATGAATATCAAGCTGATTTAAGCGCAAACATACGGGTGAATTTGACAAATAACATGTTAAATTCACCTATTTTTTATTAAATATAACAACAAAACAATTGACATTCGCCTAAAAGCATGCTATCTTATTATCAAGCTCAGTAAATTCAACATTTAATTGTTAAATTTACAAAAGTTCGACAAAAAACACAGGAGGAAAATTTCAATGAAAAAACTGTTAGCACTTCTTTTGGCGTTGGTAATGGTGTTTGCTCTTTGCGCCTGCGGCAGCAGCACAGAGACTCCCGCACCTTCCGCCGCCCCTGCCGATACCCCGGCAGCGGACCCCCCCGCAGCGGATCCCCCCGCAGCAGAACCGATCCACATCATGTTCGGCCATGACAACCTGCCCGGCGAGCCTCTCACCGAAGCTGCTGAATTCTGGGCAGAGGAGCTGGAGAAGGTCTCCGGCGGCACCATGATTCTGGACGTGTACGATTCCAGCACTGCCGGCACCAAGAATGACCTGCTCGACCAGCTGCAGGCCGGCGACGCGGTCATGGTTGTCGGTGACGGCGGATTCGCTACCGACTACGGTGTTGCCGACATGGGCATTACCATGGGACCCTACCTGTTCAAGGATTGGGAGCAGGTAGACAAGCTGGTACAGAGCGACCTTTGGGCAGAACTCAAGGCGCAGATGGCTGACGCAGGCATGACGATCGTCGGCGACAACTGGCAGTACGGCGCCCGTTCCACCATGGCAACCAAGAAGATTGAGCATCCCTCTGATTTTGAAGGACTTCTGATCCGCGTGCCCAACAACACCGTGCAGATTGAAGGCATGGCCGCTCTGGGCGCATCTCCCACCGGCATGAGCCTGAACGAGGTTTACTCTGCACTGCAGCAGGGAACCATCACCGCCGTGGAGAACCCGCTGTCCACTCTGCTTGCCAACTCCTTTGACGAGGTCTGCAAGTACTGCGCTCTGGATCGCCATGTTTATCAGATCCAGTTTGTCGTTATCGGCACCGACTTCTTCAACTCTCTCACCGAGGAGCAGCAGAACTGGCTGGTTGAGACCGGAACCAAGGCCGGTGAATATCAGAACCAGCTGATGCAGGAGGCTGAAGCCGCCAACATCCAGACCCTCAAGGATAAGGGTGTTGAAGTTGTTGAGGTAGACTTTGACGAGTTTGCGGAAGCTGCCAAGTCCTTCTACACGGACTCTGAGACCTCCGCGGCATGGAGCGAAGGCCTGTACGAGCGCGTTCTTGAGATAATCAACGGCTGATTAACAAACATATACTCCACTGAAATCTGCCGGAGATCACGCTCCGGCAGATTTATTCATTATTCTTTCCGAAGGAGGCTGTTTAGTGCAAAAAAAGATTTGTAAGTGGATCGAGCGGATTTTAAATCTGGACCTGGTCGTCGCATTCGTTTGTATGACCGTCCTGGTCTGCTTAACCTTCGCGGGGTCTATTGCCAGGTATTTTTTCCGCAGTCCGATCGCGTGGCAGGAAGAAGTACAGACCTGGATGATCCTGTGGACCATTTTCTGCGGCAGCAGCTATGCTTTCAGAAAGGGCGCGCATGTTTCCATTGATGTTCTCACCGAGAATTTCAGCGACACATGGCAGAAGATTATCAGCTGGTTTGGATATCTGGTTACCATGGCCGCCCTTGCTTTCTTCTTTTATTATGCCACCAGACTGAATATTCAGTTTTATGAAACCAACAAGGTGACAACCACACTGAGGATCCCTTCCTGGAAAATTTACATCATCAGCTCCATCGGAAGCATATGGATGGCCATCAGCGTGACCTACTATATGATAAAGACCCAATTTTTCCCGGATACCGACGATGAAGAAAAGGGGGGTGACGCGCAATGAGCACTGCAGCGTGGATAACGATCGTTGTTTTTCTTGTCCTGATGTTTCTCAAGGTTCCGGTCTTTGTGTCTGTTATGGCGGGAACCTGTACCTACCTGGCCTTAACCCCCACCGTTAACGGCATTGTGGTGGTCCAGAAAATCATTACCGGCATGAGCAGCCTTACGCTGCTGGCTATTCCTTTCTTCATTTTCTCGGGCGTATTGATGAATTCTTCCGGAATCACGCGAAGAATCATGAATCTCTGCGTTGCCATCACCGGCAGATTCACCGGTTCTCTTGCCCAGGTCAACGTTCTCCTTTCCACCATGATGGGCGGCCTTTCCGGTTCCAATCTGGCGGATGCGGCAATGGAAGCGAAGCTCCTTGTTCCGGAGATGGAAGAGAGAGGCTACTCGAAAGAGTTTTCCTCCGTTGTGACCGCGGTTTCCGCCATGATAACGCCGCTGATCCCCCCGGGAATCGGCATGATCGTATATGGCTCCCTGGCCAGCGCCTCCGTGGGCCGTTTGTTTACGGCGGGCATTTCTGTGGGACTTGTCCTCATGGCGGCCATGCTGGTGCTCAACTATTTCATCTGCAAGAAGCGGGGTTACGGCGCACTCAGAACCGAAAAACTCTCCCGGCGTGAGCTGGGAAAGGCGGTCAGAGAAGCGATTCTTCCGCTGTGCCTTCCGTTGATCATCATCGGCGGTATTCGCATCGGCCTGCTGACGCCTACTGAAGCGGGCGCTTTCTGCGTGGTATTTTCCATCATTCTGGGTATTGCCTACAAAGAACTGACCTGGAAAAAGTTTTTTTCCGCGTTCAAAGAGACGGTTAAATCCACTGCCAGTATCATGTTCATCATCGGTGCGGTTTCTTCTGTTGCCTGGGTATTTACCGTTGAAAAAGTTCCCCAGCGGCTGCTGCAGCTCATGGTCACCAATGTGAGCAACAAGTACATTTTCCTGTTCCTCGTCAACATATTCCTGATTATCGTCGGCATGTTTGTGGAAGGGAACGCGGCTGCATGTATGCTCATTCCCATTCTGGCGCCAATTGCCGCGGCGTACGATATAGACCTTATCCATTTCGGCATGATCTGGGTATTCAACATGTCCATCGGCGGGATCACGCCTCCCATGGGCACCCTGATGTATGTGACCTGCGGTGTAACAGGCTGTCGAATAAAATCATTCATCAAAGAAGCCATTCCCTATCTCATCATGCTGTTTATTGTTCTTATGCTCATCACTTATGTTCCGCAGCTTTCAACCTGGCTTGTGAATCTGTTGTGGTAAAGGAAAAGAGAGGATATATATGACTACTGTAGATTTCATAGAGAAATACAAGATCATCTGCATTTGCAGAAAAATTTACGGCGAAGAATTGCTCGCCCTGGCTCACGCGCTTCGCAAGGGCGGTATCCGTATGATGGAAGTCACCTTTGACCAGGCCGATCCGGAGTGCATCAAAAAAACAACGGAAGCAATTGCCATGCTTCACGCCGAGTTCGGCGAAGAGATGAAGATCGGCGCAGGCACCGTGCTTTCCGTCGCCCAGGTGGACGCCGCCAAGGCCGCGGGGGCAGAATACATCATCTCCCCCAACACCAGTCTTCCGGTTATTCACCGGACCAAGGAGCTGGGCCTGGTCTCTATCCCGGGGGCAATGACGCCCACAGAGATCATCTCCGCCCACGACGAAGGCGCGGACTTTGTGAAGCTGTTCCCCACAGTACGTCTGGGTACCGCCTATCTCAAAGACATTCTCGGGCCTATAAGCCATATCAAGCTGCTTGGCACCGGCGGTCTGAACGAGGACAACCTGAAAGACTACCTGGATCTGGGCATGGTCGGCGCCGGAATAAGCAGCAGGCTGGCAGACAAAAAGCTGTGCAAGGCCGGAGATTATGAGCAGATCACCGAAAGAGCCAAAACCTTTATGCGCATCGCAGCAGGAGAATAAGTTATGGAAAAGAAAAAATTCGTCGGTTTCGGAGAGATTCTGCTCCGCATGTCCCCCGATGGCTACCTGAAATTTGCCCAGGCGGAAAGATTCAATCTGAGCTATTCCGGCGCAGAAGGCAATATGGCCATTGCCCTATCTTATATGGGTATGCCGGCGGAAATGGTCACAAAGTTTCCGGACAATGATATCGGACGCTGCGCAAAGCGTGTTCTGGATAAATTCTCTGTAAAAACCGATCACATTGCCTGGGGCGGGGACCGGCTGGGCGTATACTATCTGGAGCGCGGCGCAAGCCAGCGCCCCTCCAAAATCATCTATGACCGCAAGCACACCGCGATCTCTGAGGCTTCCCCGTCCGACTTTGACTGGGACGAGATCTTTGCTGACGCAGGGTGGTTCCATTTCACCGGCATTACCGTGGCCCTGAGCGAAAATCTCCGGGAAATCTGCGAAATCGCCTGCAAGGCCGCGAAAAAGCACGGTGTGAAGGTCAGCTGTGATCTGAACTACAGAAAGTCCCTGTGGACAACGGAGCAGGCGCAGAAGGCCATGAAGCCTCTGATGCAGTATGTTGACGTGCTCTTTGCCAACGAAGAGGACTCCGAGAAAGTATTGGGTGTTAAAGCCACGGACACGGACATCACCCAGGGCAAGCTCAGCCTTGAGGGCTACATCTCCCTTGCTGAGAATCTGACCAGAGAATATGGCTTTGAAGCCGTAGCCATCACGCTGAGAGAGTCGATTTCCGCCTCTGTAAACAACTGGTCCGCCCTGTACTATACCGGCGGCAAGGCGTATGTCTCCAAAAAATACACCATGCAGATCGTTGACCGCGTCGGCGGCGGCGACTCCTTTGCCTCCGGTCTCATCTATGCCCGGCTGAACGATTTTGACGAGCAGACGACTGTGGAGTTTGCTGCCGGCGCTTCCTGCCTGAAGCACTCCATCGAATTTGATTTCAACCTGTCCACCCCGGAAGATGTCTTCACGCTGATCAACGGCGACGGCTCCGGGCGTGTGGTACGATAGGAGCAAAGCATGAAGCGTGGGATTCGTATCGACCCGGCGGACAACGTGGGCATTGTTCTTGAGCATGTGGAGCCCGGAGATGAGCTTTCCATTGACGGCCTCCTGATCTGCGCGAAAGAGGCCATCGACCTGCCGCACAAAATTGCTCTGACCGATATTGCCCTGGGAGAAAATGTGATCAAATACGGTTCGGTTATCGGCTATGCAACCCAGCCCATTGAAAAGGGCCAGCATGTGCATGTGCACAATGTGGACTCCGAGAAAATGATGAAGTGAGGGCAGGAGACATGGTGACTTTCAACGGTTATGTGCGCCCCAACGGAAGGGTTGGGGTAAGAAATCATGTGGCTGTTATCGCAAACTGCAGCTGCGCAAACGGCATTGTCGACCGGATCAGAGCCGAAGTTCCCGGCGTTGTCCCGCTGATCCACACCTATGGCTGTTCTATCCCCGGCGAGTTTGACCGGTGGCGGAGGATTTTGATCGGCGTTTGTTCCAACCCCAACATCTACGGGGTGATTCTCGTGGGCGTAGGCTGCGAAACGGATGACGCCAAGGAAATCGGCGAACAGATCCACCGCATAAGCGGTATGCCCGTATTCGCCCAGATCGTTCAGGAGGACGGCGGCTGTGAAGCGGTAATCAGCAAATGCAGCGCTGAGGCCAGAAAAATGCTTGCCGGCGCGGCGATGTGCCAGCGTCAGCCCGTCCCTCTCAGCGAGCTGGTTTTCGGAACACAGTGCGGCGGCTCGGACGCACTTTCCGGAATAACGGCCAATCCCGCCATCGGCTATGTGTCCGACTGGGTCGTGGCCAACGGCGGCACCGTTCTTCTGACGGAGGTGGCCGAAATGATCGGCACGGAAAATGTCCTTGCCGGCAGAGCGGCCACTCCCGAAGTGGCAGAGAAAATCCGCTATATTATTGAGGCCGAGGAGCTGGAAGTGCGGAAATGGCTGGGGCCGGAGGCCTCCAGGATCATTGCCCGCGGCAATATCGCAGGCGGTCTGACGACCATTCAGGAAAAGGCCCTTGGCTGCATCAAAAAAGGCGGCACAAGTACGATCATGGACGTGCTGGAATACGGTATGCCCATTGAAGGCAGAAAAGGACTCGTTATCATGCGCGGCCCCGGCTATGATCCGGTTTCCCTGACCGGCCTGTTTTCTACCGGCGCCCAGGCCCTCTGCTACTCCACAGGCCGGGGCAATCCTTTGGGCTTCCCTCTCGCCCCCTGCGTGAAAATATGCTCAAACAGCAAGACCTATTATGCAATGGGCGGCGACGACGGCGATATGGACATCAACGCAGGCGCCGTTGTTACCGAGGGACTCTCTCCCGATGAATTGGGACAGCGCTGCGTGAATTACCTGATGGATGTGCTGAACGGCAAAATGACTGTTCCGGAAAAGCATGGTCTGGGCGGCGCACTGTGCGTTTTTTCCGCCTCAACGCCGCTGTAGGACCGGGGCTGTCCTGACAATTCAGCTTCATGGCCATTGCCGGGAACGTTTTGCCGGTTGACAAATTGTCGTTTAACAGGATATACTTTAACCAGTGCAGAAAGCTGACGATGGAGGTTTTCCACATGATTATTGACACATTAGACAACCTGGGATTTTATTTTGGCATGTCCAAAGAGCTGGATTATGCCATATCCGTTCTGAAGCATTACAATCTGACCTGGCTTGAAACCGGCGTTTATCCGGATTTTCCCGGATGGGGCAGCAACTCTGTGCTCCGGATTTTTGAGCCGGAAATTGTCGAAGATCCCGAGATCATCCCCTGGGAATACCACGAAAACTTTATCGACGTCCAGTGCGTCCTTAAGGGCGGAGAAGAACTGATCGGTTATGCGCCCAGAAACAAGCTGTCCGGTTGGGTGTATGACGTGGAAAAAGACGTGGCCTACACCAGAGATAAAGGCAACTATCTCCCCATCAAGCTGGAAGAGGGCGTGTTTGCCATCTTCTTCCCGCAGGATGCCCATCGGAAAATTCAAAGTTCGGGAAGCGAAGGATACCACAAGGTCGTCTTCAAAGTTCCTGTAAGCAAACGCAAATAAAAATCCATCTGTCGTACAAAATGAATCCATAATAAACAGCCCTGGAGCGGCGCTGAACCGCCCGGGGCTGTTTTCCGTTTTGATTCCATCCTCTCCCGGAGCCTCTGATTTATCCGAAAACAGGCATAGCTGCAAATCTTTGCGCGTTATTTTTTTCCTCAAGCATATTCTTCCCTTGTCTGCAAACAATATCAAAGCAGAGATTTTCAGACAAAGGAGAAAGATATATGAAAGCAACCGGTATCGTCCGAAGAATCGATGATCTGGGCCGTGTTGTTATCCCCAAGGAGATCCGCCGCACCATGCGCATCCGCGAGGGCGACCCGCTGGAGATATTCACGGATAAGGACGGAGAGCTTATTTTTAAAAAATACTCGCCCATCGGCGAGCTGTCGGACTTCGCCGCCCAGATCTGCGACAGTCTGCGCAAGTCCACCGACGGCATCGCGGCGGTCTGCGACCGGGACGCGGTCATCGCCATCGCGGGCGGGGCCAAGAAGGAGCTTTTGGACAAGCCCATCAGCGCCCAGCTCAGCGACATCATGGACAACCGCTCCCCCTACCGTCAGGAGAGCGGCGGCAGCACTCTGCCCGTCTCCGCCGCAGATGAAAAGTACTGCATTTCCGTGGCCGCGCCCGTCATCTCCGAGGGCGACGTGATGGGCTGCGTGCTTTTCATCACGCCCAGAAACAGCCCTCCGGGCACCGAAGTGGAGTACAAGCTGGCCCAGACCGTCTCCGCCTTTTTGGGCAAGCAGATGGAGAGCTGAACAGGCAAAGGATCCCGTAAACAGGGCAAAAGCTCTGCTTACGGGATCCTTTACTGTATTCTTAATACTTACGGTTATATACTTTTTTCACGTCCTCCCGGCCGCGCCACATAATCAGGTAGCAGGGCAGCAGGCCGGCGGCGCTGACCAGGGTCACGCAGAGCCGGTAATCCATCATCTCGCCCAGGGCCCCCACGGCCAGGGTCAGCAGCGTGGGCACCAGGGCATAGAGCATATTGAACACCGCGTTTACCTTGGCCCGCATATTGTCGGGCAGATAGTTCTGCACGCTGCTGGCTCTCAGCGTGGCGCTGTTGATGCCCAGAAAGCCGCAGATGCCCCGGTTTACCAGCATCAGCGGGAAGCCCAGCCAGAGCAGCACCGTGTCCATGATGTTATAGGTCACATAGACCAGATAGGCCAGGGAAAAGCGCTTTTCCGGCGGAATTTCGAACTTGTAGTGCACAAGGCCGCCGATGCTCCGGCCGATAAACTCTGCCGTGGTGAACAGGGCATACATGGTCAGATTCAGGCCCGGCGCGGTGCGGAACCAGGCCCGGATCAGCGGCTCCGTGGCCTGGCTGATGCCCTGGGTGATGGGCATATAGCCATAGATACGGAGCAGTCCCTTTTCCTTTTTCAGATACCGGAAGCCCTCTTTGAAATCCCCGATATAATCGCCGAAGGAGAATTTTCCGCCGGGCTTTGTGTGCTCCTCCACCCTGATCTGGGTCTCCACCGAGGCCGCCGCGGCCAGCAGCAGTCCCTCGCCGATGCAGAGCACCCCCAGACCCAGCCGCGTATACAGAATGCTGGCCACCGGGGTCATGACCATGGTGACGGTGGGGTAGAGCATACCGGATACGGTGTAGCCCTTCTGGGCAAAACCCTCGGGGATCAGATTGGGGTACAGACTTTCATAGGCCAGGTTATACACCGAGCCGATACTGCCGCAGGCCAGGGAAAAAAGCAGATACAGCGGCAGGCTGAACGAATGCTTCAGCAGATACAGGCCGAAAAGCAGGTAGATCACCGCGCTGAGATAGTCCAGCCCCACGATCACCGGCTTACGGCGGAAATTGTCCAGATAGGGGGAGAGCAGCACCGGCAGAATGATCCCCGGCAGAGAGGAGGCCGCGGCAAAAAGAGCCATCATCAGCGTGCTGCCTGTGTTGTCAAACACCACAAAGCTCAGGGCAAAGCCCATGGCCACGCCGCCGATGGCGCTGATCACGGTGCCCAGGGTGATGATGGTGAAGTTTTTGGTCCAAAGGGTATTTTTCATGTTTCTCACGCTCCGCGCCGATCATTATACCGCCCGAAGTAAGCAAGAATAAAGCCCCTTGTTTTGAGAAAATTTTATTCTATTTTCTTTACTTATCCTTTTTATTCCCGGATTTTCAGGAAAACTCTTTCAGCAGCCTGTAGGCTTCCTTGTAGCGCCGCTCCGCTTCCAGCAGCTCCAGCATATAAGGCAGATGGAAGCGGGTAAAGCCCTGGGGCATGGTCTGCCGCAGGAAGGCAAAGCAATCGCTCATCTCCCGGACGTATTCCTCCTCATGGAGATAGTCCGGGTGCAGCAGCCGGTATTCCACTAATGCCAGCATCTTTTCCTCGGCGTCCGGCCGGTAGCTGTCCTCCTGAAGCGCCGCCCGGCCCCGATCCACGGCCCCAAGGGCCTCCTCCCGGCGGCCCAGCTTCTCCAGCGCGATGGCCAGCTTGTGGTAATACAGGGCGTCCCGCCGGGAGACCGTCTGCAGCAGGGCGTAGGCCCGCTCCGTCTCCCCCAGCTCCAGATAAGTGCTGCCCAGATTGTAGTCGATGGTGCTGACACGCTGTTCGTCGCCCAGCACCAGCGCGATCTTTTTTGCCGCCCGGTAGCTCTCGGCCATCAGCTCTGTCTGCCGGGTGTCGGAATAGCAGTTGCCCAAAAACAGTCTGGCGTCACACATCAGCCAGATATTCCCCTCCCGGGCGGCCAGGTCATAAGCCCGGCTCAGCAGCTCGATGGCCTCCAGATAGCGGCCCTGATAATACCGCTCCCGGCCCACAGCGCAGCAGTAAAAATCTGTGGGGGCCAGGCGCAGCAGCTCCCCGGCGGTGTTCTCCCCCTCAACCTGTAGCCGCAGCAGCAGGTAAAGCGGATATTGCCGCCGGTCCATGCAGGAGACGAACTCCGCAAGCTCCGGGGACAGGCGGTCCTCCCAGACGTCCAGCAGCAGCATGGCGTCCAGCATAAAGGGAGAGCGCAGAAGCCTTTCCCGCTGTTGTTGGAGCGTCTCCGGGCTGCTCATTTTCCCGCTGAACAGCTCCTCGTACAGCCGCTCCACCGTCTCCCCCGCCTCTTTGAGAAAGTCCCTGTCCGTCTCGTATTCGATCCCAAGGCGGTGAAGCAGGGGCAGCAGGATATCCTCCCCGGCCTCCGCCTTGCCCTGCTCGATTTTGGACAGATAGGACACCACGCAGATCCCCTTGCACAGTCCCTCCTGAGACAGATTCTGCCGCAGCCGTTCCCTGCGGATCAGCGTTCCCACAAAATTCTCCATTTCCCGGCCCCTTTCCTGTTTTTTCTGATTATACCCCACTGAGCCGGGGCTGTACAAGAAAATTTTCCTCCGGGCAATCCAGGCCAAAAAGGCAAAAAAAGTATTGACTTTTCAGGAAAAAAGGCTATAATTATATGGCCTGTCCAGATGAGCAGGCTTCCTTGCTCCCGCCAAGAGCGGGGGCCAACAGACCAAAAGGAGGTGCAACCATGGCAAAAGCAAGCGAAAAGTATGAAGTAATGTACATCATCAACCCCAACTTCACTGAGGAGCAGACCGCTGCAGTCGTTGAGAAGTTCAAGGCACTTGTTGAAGCAAACGGTACTCTTGAAGAGATGGAGGAGATGGGTAAGCGCAAGCTCGCTTACGAGATCAACTACATTTCCGAGGGCTACTATGTGCTGATGAAGTTCACCAGCGGACCCGACTTCCCCGCCGAGCTGGACCGTATTCTCGGTATCACCGACGGCATCCTGCGTCGCCTGATCACCCTGCGTGCAGAGTAAGGAGCGACTGAGATGCTGAATCACATCACCATTATGGGCCGTCTGACCCGTGACCCGGAGCTCAGATACACCCAGTCCCAGACGCCTGTGGCCTCCTTCACCCTGGCGGTTGACCGTGATTTCGGCAGCCGCGACGGCGGAGAGAAGCAGACCGATTTTATCGACTGCGTTGCCTGGCGTCAGACAGCCGAATTTGTCAGCAAGTATTTCACCAAGGGCAGAATGGCCGTGGTTTCCGGCCGCCTGCAGATCCGTG
>SAMEA3663015__coassemble_569_pt1 | contig 13927 bp, 16 predicted proteins | sample SAMEA3663015__metabat2_high_PE_021 | metagenome-assembled genome bin SAMEA3663015 (sample SAMEA3663015) | pig gut metagenome | biome: pig gut; feature: pig-associated habitat; material: faeces | place: France | collected 2012
CGGCATGGGCAAGGCAAACGAAGTCTCCGAGGCTATCCGCAAGGGCCTTGAAGATGCAAAGAAGAACATCTGCACCATCACCCTGCAGGGTTCCACCATCCCCCACGAGGTCGTCGGCGAGTTCGGCGCAGGCCGCGTCCTGCTCAAGCCCGCTCCCGAAGGCACCGGCGTTATTGCCGGCGGCGCAGTGCGTGCAGTCGTTGAGGCAGCCGGCATCAAGAACATCCGTACCAAGTGCCTGCGCACCAACAACCCCGCAAACGTCGTTGCAGCCACGATGGAAGGCCTCAAGTCTCTGCGCAACGCAGCTCAGGTTGCCGCTGTCAGAGGCAAGACTCCTGAAGAAATTCAGGGTTAAGGAGGGCGAAACATGGCAAATCTTAGAATTAAGCTCGTCAAGAGCCTCAACGGCAGACTCGATAGCCACATCGCAACTGCCTACTCCCTCGGCCTGCACAAGATCGGCAACGAGACCGTACAGCCCGACAATCCCCAGACCCGCGGCAAGATCGCCAAGATCGGCTATCTGCTGAAGGTAACAGAAGAATAAGGAGGGCAAAGAGAATGTATATCAATGATCTTTCTCCCGTAGCCGGCTCCACCCATGTTGACAAGCGCAAGGGCAGAGGCCACGCAACCGGTAACGGCAAGACCGCAGGCCGCGGCCACAAGGGCCAGAAGGCCCGCAGCGGCGGCGGTACCCGCATCGGCTTCGAGGGCGGCCAGATGCCTCTGGCACGCCGTATCCCCAAGAGAGGCTTCAACAACATCTTTGCAAAGCCTCTGGAGTCCGTCAACGTCTCTGTTCTCGAGAAGTTCGAGGACGGCGCCGTGGTCGACGCTCAGGCTCTGCTGGATGCAGGCATCCTTTCCAAGTGCAGATATGGCGTAAAGTTCCTTGGCAACGGCGAAGTTACCAAGAAGCTGACGGTTAAAGCAGCTGCCTTCTCCGAAACCGCGAAACAGAAGATTGAGGCGGCCGGCGGAAAGGCCGAGGTGGTATAAGTGCTTCAGACTCTGCGCAACGCATGGAAGATCGTAGAGATCCGCAAAAAGATCCTCTTTACTCTGCTGATCATCCTGCTCTACCGTATCGGCAACGCCATCCCCGTCCCCTATGTGAACATCGCCGCCCTGCAGACCTACTTCACTTATCTGCAGAATACCGTTCTCGGTATGCTGGACGTCATGTCCGGCGGCGCGTTCTCCCAGGCAACCATCTTCGCACTGTCCATCCAGCCCTACATTAACGCATCCATCATCATGCAGCTGCTGTGCATCGCCATCCCCGCACTGGAGCGCATGCAGAAGGAAGAGGGCGAGGAAGGCAGAAAGAAGATCGCCGCCATCACCCGTTACGCAACTGTGGGCATCGGCCTTCTCCAGGGCTTTGCCTACTACATGCTCATCAAGAACAACAACCTGCTGGTCGCAGAGGCACAGAGCAGTGTTTGGGCCGCTCTGGTCATCATCCTGACCTTCACTTCCGGCTCCGCTCTCATCATGTGGCTGGGCGAGCAGATCACCGAGTTCGGTATTGGCAACGGCATCTCCATCATCCTGTTTGCCAGCATCGTCTCCCGTCTGCCCAGCAGCCTGATCACCAGCATCCGCAACATCATGGCCGGAACCCTCCAGTGGTGGGTCACCGTTCTGATGGTTCTCGGCGCCCTCGCCATCATCGTTCTCATCGTTTTCGTCAACGATGCCGAGCGCCGTATCCCTGTCCAGTATGCAAAGCGCGTTGTTGGCCGTAAGATGTACGGCGGCCAGAGCACTCACCTCCCCATGAAGGTGAACATGTCCGGCGTTATGCCCATCATCTTTGCTCAGACCATCGCCTCCATCCCCGCCACCATCGCAGCCTTCACCGGACACACCGACGGCTGGGTTTCCAAGTACTTTGGAACCACATCCCTTCTCTACGCGCTTATTTACCTCCTGCTGATCATCTTCTTCGCTTACTTCTATTCCACCATCCAGTTCAACCCCATTGAGGTGGCCAATAACCTGAAGAAGAATGGCGGCTACATTCCCGGCTTCCGTCCGGGCAAGCCCACCAGCGAGTTTATCCAGAAGGTGCTCAACAAGATCACCCTCTTCGGCGCCATCTATCTTGGCATCGTCGCTGTTGTGCCCATCCTTGTAGCCCACTTCAGCGCAAGCTCCGCACTGACCGGAATTTCCCTTGGCGGCACGTCCATCATCATCGTTGTGGGCGTTGCGCTTGAGACTGTCCGTGCCCTTGAGGCCCAGATGCTCATGCGTAACTACAAAGGTTTCCTTTCTTGATTGAAAAAAGGAGTTGCTAATGAGATTAATACTTTTAGGTGCGCCCGGCGCAGGTAAGGGTACTCAGGCAGAAATTCTCAGCAGAGAGCTTAACATTCCCACGATTTCCACAGGCAACATCCTGCGGGCGGCCATGAAAAATGGCACGCCCGTGGGACTGAAGGCAAAATCCTATGTAGAGGCCGGCCAGCTGGTACCTGACGATGTGATCATCGGCATCATTGAGGAGCGCCTGGCCCAGCCCGACTGCAGCAACGGATATATCCTTGACGGTGTGCCCCGCACCATCCCCCAGGCCCGAGCCATGGAGGAAAGCGGCATCGGCATCGACTGGGCGGTATCCATTGAGATTGCCGATGAGGTCATTGTTGAACGGATGTCCGGACGGCGGACCTGCAAAAATTGCAGCCAGACCTTCCACATTGTCAACAATCCCCCCAAACAGGAGGGCATCTGCGATTTCTGCGGCGGCGAGCTGACCATCCGCAAGGACGACGCGCCCGAGACTGTCAGAACCCGTCTTGAGGTTTTCCACAAGGAGACCGAACCGCTCAAGGATTTCTATGCCGAGAGAGGAAAGCTGAAAACCGTGGATAATCAGCCCAGCATTGAGGCTACCACGGCAGCGTTCAGAGAAGCTCTGGGGATTTGAACGCATGGCTGAAAGCATCATCATCAAATCCGGCAGAGACATTGAACTGATGCGTCAGGCCGGCCGGATCACAGCAGGAGCGCGGAGCATTGCCCGCCAGGCTGTGGCCGACGGTGTGACCACAAAGCAGATAGACAAATATGTGCATGAATTTATCGTGAAATCCGGCGCAAAGCCTACCTTTCTGGGCTATGGCGGTTTTCCCGCCAGCACATGTGTTTCGGTAAACGATGAAGTCATTCACGGTATCCCCGGAAAAAGGGTCGTTCACAACGGCGATATTGTTTCCATTGACGTTGGCGCCACTTACAAGGGCTTTGTCGGCGACTGTGCCGGCACCTTCCCCTGCGGTGAGGTCAGCGAGGAGGCAAAAAAACTGATCGCCGTCACGCGGCAGAGCTTCTTTGAAGGGATCAAGTTCGCCAGGGTAGGCTACCGTATTTCCGACATTGGCGCGGCGATACAGGAATACGTGGAAAACCACGGTTATTCCGTCGTCCGGGACTATGTGGGACACGGCGTGGGACGGGAGATGCACGAAGCACCCGAGGTCCCCAACTACCGGGTGGACAGACACGAACGCGGCTTCGGCCGCAGACCGGATCCCAGGCTCGTCGCCGGTATGACCCTCGCCATTGAGCCGATGGTGAACATCGGCGGTTATCAGGTGAAGGTGCTTGATAACGAATGGACTGTGGTGACGGTGGACGGAACACTCTCCGCCCACTATGAAAACACCATCGCCATTACAGACGGCGAACCGGAGATACTGACGATGGCAGAGGATATTTAAAAGGCAATACGCCACACCGACTTTGGAGGAATGTTACTTTGGCAAAAGACGATGTAATCGAACTCGAGGGCACGGTCGTAGAATCCCTGCCCAACACCATGTTCCAGGTGGATATCGGCAACGGCCACATCATACTGGCGCATATTTCCGGAAAGCTCCGGATGAACTTTATCAGGATCCTCCCCGGTGACAAAGTCACGGTGCAGATGTCTCCGTACGATGTTACCCGCGGCAGAATTACCTGGAGAAGCAAGTAGGAGGTAAATCAAATGAAAGTAAGACCTTCCGTTAAGCCCATGTGCGAGAAGTGCAAGATCATCAAGCGCAAGGGTAAAGTCATGGTCATTTGCGAGAACCCCAAGCACAAGCAGCGTCAGGGCTGATCGCAGCGGGGCCGCCGCCCCGGACAACATTCAAAGACAAGGTTAAATTACCTGTCCTTATAAATCTCCCGCATGGAACGAGGACTCCCTCCGGCGGGAATAAGTCCCCGCTTCTGCAATGCGGAAACAATTATTCGAAAGGATGATCGTACAATATGGCACGTATAGCCGGCGTTGACCTGCCCAAGGACAAGAGAATCGAAATCGGTCTCACTTATGTCTACGGTATCGGCAGAACCAGCGCAAAGAAGATTCTGGAGATGACCGGAATCAACCCTGATACCAGAGTTAAAGACCTCTCCGACGAGGAAGAAGCAAAGCTGCGTGAGTGCATCGACCACAACTACATCGTTGAGGGCGACCTGCGCCGCCAGACCGCGCTTGACATCAAGCGCCTGACCGAAATCGGCTGCTACCGCGGCCTGCGTCATCGCCGTGGCCTGCCCGTTCGCGGACAGAGAAGCAAGACCAACGCTCGTACCCGCAAGGGTCCGAAACGCACCATCGCAAACAAGAAGAAGTAAGGGAGGGATATGAATTATGGCAGCTGCTAACGCAAAGAAAAAAGTCAGAACCCGCAGAAGAGAGCGCAAGAACATCGAAAAGGGCCAGGTTCATATCAGCTCTTCTTTCAACAACACCATGGTAACCATCACCGACACACAGGGCAACGCACTGTCCTGGGCATCCGCCGGTGGCCTGGGCTTCCGTGGAAGCAAGAAGTCTACCCCCTTCGCCGCACAGACCGCAGCCGAGACTGCCGCAAAGGCAGCCATGGAGCACGGCCTGAAGACCGTTGAAGTTTTCGTTAAGGGACCCGGTTCCGGCCGTGAAGCCGCTATCCGCGCCCTGCAGACCGCCGGTCTGGAAGTAACGATGATCAAGGACGTGACCCCCATTCCTCACAATGGCTGCCGTCCTCCGAAACGTCGTCGTGTGTAATTGAAGGAGGTAAACGAAAATGGCAAGATATACTGAAGCAGTATGCCGCCAGTGCCGCAGAGAGGGCCAGAAGCTCTTTCTGAAGGGCGACCGCTGCTATACCGACAAGTGCGCAATGACCAACAGAGCCTTTGCTCCCGGTCAGCACGGTCAGGGCCGCAGCAAGAGCTCCGAGTACGGCCAGCAGCTCCGTGAGAAGCAGAAGGCCAAGAGATTCTACGGCGTTCTTGAGAGCCAGTTCCGCAGCTACTTTGAGATGGCCGAGCGCCGTCCCGGCCAGACCGGCGAGAACCTGCTCGCCATTCTGGAGTGCCGCCTGGACAACGTGGTCTACCGTCTTGGCTTCGCCATGAGCCGTGCCGAGGCACGTCAGATGGTCAGCCACGGCCACTTTACCGTCAACGGCCGCAAGGTCAACATCCCCAGCTACCAGGTAAAGCCCGGCATGGTCGTCTCACTGAAAGAGAGCAGCCGCGGTATCGAGAAGATCAAGGCCAACATTGAGGCAAACGCATTCCGTCCCGCCCCCAAGTGGCTTGAGTATGACGCAAACAACCAGATGGCAAAAGTCGTTGCAGTTCCTGCAAGAGACGATATTGACCTGCCCATCGAAGAGCACCTCATCGTCGAGTTGTACTCCAAGTAATAAAGACACCCTCAAATTGGTAAGCTGAATCACCGCAAGCGCCGCAGCGGCGCACAACGAAAAAGGAGGGTTATATAACTATATGATCGAAATTAAAAAGCCGCGTATTGAATGCATCGAGACCCCCACAGACAGCTCATATGGCAAATACATCATTGAGCCTCTGGAGCGCGGCTATGGCACTACACTTGGTAACTCTCTTCGCAGGGTACTCCTTTCTTCTCTCCCCGGAACCGCCTGCACCAGCATCAAAATTGCCGGTGTACAGCATGAGTTTTCCACCATCCCCGGCGTGAAAGAGGACGTGACGGAGATCGTTCTGAATGTCAAGAGCATCATCGCCCGCCTCCACAGCACCGGCCCCAAGACCGTCTACATCGAAGCCTCCGGCGAGGGACTTGTCACCGCCGGCGACATCAAGGCAGACGCTGAGGTGGAAATCCTCAACCCCGAGCAGCCTATTGCAACACTTGGACCTGACGGCGCTCTGAATATGGAGCTTGTTCTCGACCATGGCAGAGGCTATGTTTCCGCTGATAAGAATAAGACGCCCCAGACACCCATCGGCACCATCCCTGTCGACTCCATTTACACTCCGGTCCTCAAAGTCAATTACACGGTGGAAAACACCCGTGTGGGCAACCAGACCGACTTTGACAAGCTGACCATCGAGGTATGGACAGACAAGACCATGACTGCCCGTGACGCTGTCTCCCTGGGCGCAAAGATACTCTGCGACCATTTCACGCTGTTCACGGATCTGTCCGATACCATCGGCAGCAACTCCACCGTCGTTGAGAAGGTCGAGAAGGAGCCGGATACCATGCTCAAGATGACCATCGAAGAGCTGGATCTGTCCGTGAGAAGCTTTAACTGCCTCAAACGCGCCAATATCAATACGGTTGAAGACCTGGTCAGCAAGACCCAGGATGAGATGATCAAGGTCCGTAACCTCGGCCGCAAGTCCCTTGAAGAAGTCGAGCATAAGCTGACGATGATGGGCTTGTCTCTGGCAGACGAGGACAACCAGTAAAACAAGCTCTCAAGAAGGAGGAAATGCAATTATGCCCGGAACAAGAAAACTCGGCAAGACTACCGCACAGCGCATGGCAATGCTCCGTCAGCAGGTCACTGACCTTCTGGACAAGGGCCGCATGGAGACCACTGTCACCCGCGCCAAGGAGGTAGCTCCTCTGGCCGAGAAAATGATAAGCCTTGGCAAGGCAAAGGATCTGGCTTCTTACCGCCAGGCTCTGGCCTTCATCACCCGCGAAGATGTTGCCAAGAAGGTATTTGACGAGCTGGCTCCCAAGTATGCTGATCGCAACGGCGGCTACACCCGCATCACCCGCATCGGCACCCGCCGCGGCGACGCAGCGGAGATGGCAGTCATCGAGCTGGTCTGATCGGAATAATGAAAAAAGCAGAGGTTTTTAACCTCTGCTTTTTCAAATCGTGGGCAAAGTCATTTTGGCTTTGCCCACGAAAAGGGCTTCGCTCCGAACCGCGCCTTTTTGTACGCCCGAGGCGCACAAAAAGGCACTCTCTACGCGCAAAGTGTTTTTCCCGACGTACACGCCGCCGGGAAAAACGGATTGAAATATATTTTCGGCCTGCGGGCCGAAAATGACTAGTACCTTTGTCCACAGTATAAAAAAGCAGAAGCATAAGGCCTCTGCTTTTTTTGTTAATGAAACGCTCATCACGCGGTGCTTTCCTGATCGCCGAAGTATTTCTGCATCTCTTCGTCGCTGAAATCAAACTCATCGGAAAGACTCTTGAGCCACCAGGCTGTGCGCTCCGGACAGAAGCGGCTGCGCTGAACCTGCACATTCCAGGTCCAAAGATCAAGGGAGTTGCGCCAGCGCAGACAGTCGCGCTCCATTTCCGGATCAATCTGGGCAATGATCTCATCATAGACAGTGAGCATGTAGGAATCCGTCAGCCCATTGTGATAAAGGGTGGAGGCACATTCCAGAACGGTCTGCCTGAATTGGGGGCTCTTCCGGAGAGCATTGGTGACCTGTCCGATCTGATATCCGGGATGGAATACCTGCTCCCAGCCGGCGTAGACACTGGTCATGGAAATGTCCAGATCGAACAGGGCGAGACGCCATTTGGCGTCCGGTACATCGCCTTTCACATAGCGGATATTTCCGGCGATGTCAAAGTTGTTAAAATAGGCTTCCATAGCCATCCAATTGGCCAGAGACTCCATGTCAAGATGGTCCGAAGCATAGGCATAGCAGTCCGGGTCGGTCATGTCGTGGTGAATGATGTACTCAAACAGATCATATAATTCGCCGAATTTTACCGGAGCACGGGCGATGGTCACGTTCTCCTCATCGGAGCCGGTATGATCTGCCACATATTTTGCCGAATAAGCCTCACGCAGGGCATATACCCCGAAGTATTCCCCGTTGATATAGAGTACACAGTAGCGGGTATCCAGGGCAAGGGCAGAGTCACATACAGCATCGGCAACCTCAGAGCCAAGCTCGTCGCGAACGATGTGCATAGAGGATATTCCGCCGCCGCGCAAAAGAATGGAGTGAAAGCTGGTGATCTCTCCGGTCTGGAATATATCGTAATTAAGATCGCCGCCGTACCGGGAACGGAAAATCAGCTTGAAAGACTTCTTCTGCCACATTTTTCTGGAACTGGCGCCGTGGAGCGTAACTGCGCAGTCGGAGGCAAACTCGCCCTCGTCCCCGAAGAAAGCCACGCTGGCGTCTATCTCTCTGTCATATTCCGGGTTGGCGTATATGCCGCCCTGACCAGGGGAGAACATATCGGCAGGCTCACAAACAAGACTGACTACAGGCAGACTGTGGTCTTCGTTGATAAAATAACTGAAGCTGGCGCAGTCGCTGTCCACCTTGCCGTCCACAATGGAAATGGCGCGGATAATAGTAGTCTGGTCAAGGACAAGAGGCTCAGTATAAAGCAGACTTTCCCGGTCGGGAACGGAACCGTCCAGCGTGTAATAAATCTGACCTTCGCCCAGAAGCTCTACCTCGAGTTCGTCAATGTCATTATATACCCCCTGGGGCACGCCGGTCTCGGGCAGAGCAGCGATGCTGCGGTACCCCCCGCTGTTCTCCTTCTCAGGAGAAGGACGGTCAAAGTAATAAAAGCCAGTGCCATCACTGAGACGGCCGTAACTGCCGCCATATGGTGTGTCGTGGATAAACATCCGGTCAGAAAGGGAACCGTCAGAGGAGAACAGGTATAAAACCTCTCCTTCAGCACTGACAGCAAAGGGGGCGTGGGTGCAATGACGGGTAGTCAGGCTGCTATCACCGGAACAGAAAACGATGTAAAGCTCACCGGGCTGCAGGGTAATCTCCGGCAGTTGAAACTGACAGGGGTCCTTCAGACTGTCCGTCAGATAATAGTCTGCCAGGTTCACAGGCTCGCCGGAGCAGTTTTTCAGCTCAACCCAGTCGTAATACTCATGGCGCTGTTCGTAATAGTCCAGGTTATAGAGAACGGCCTCATTGATAACCAGTGCGCCATGCGCATCATTTTCGGTGAGAAACTGTTCGTATCCCTCCGGGCTGTTATCATAACCGGGGGTGGCGGTATAGCTCAAACTTTGAACACCGTCGGCAATGACAATGGCCTGATCGTCCAAAGCGGATTCATAGCTGAAGCTCCACAGAGGCAGACCGGCAGGGGAAGTGAGATACAGGGTTTCCCCCACACTGCTGATGGAAAAATTGGTGTGAAGCTCGCCGTCCCTGCGGTCTTTATCGGAACAAAAAACAACCACCCGCTCTCCCGGGGCGAGAGAGACAGACGGAAACTGCCACTTAAGCAGGTCTTCACCGTCATCCGAAAGATAAAAGCCCTCCAACTCGCAGGTCTCGCCGCTCACATTGCAAAGCTCGATCCAGTCGGAAAAATCACCGTCCCCATCCAGAAGGCAGCTTTTGTTGGAAGGCATAAGCTCCGTAATCTGAACCGGAGCCTGAGTCACACCCAAACTGGCAAGGAAGGCCTCATGACCGGCACTGCTGTTTTCATAGCCGGGGCTTGGCTCCAGACTAATCGTCAGAGCTCCGTCAGACTGGCGGGCAAGGGATCGATCGCATTCCAGAGCCGTCAGCACGGCAGAGTCGACAAGCTTGCCCTGAGAATCATAAAGTTCCAGTGAGCCGCCGGAAGAAAGGGAAAGGGGCAAATCATCTTTCCCACAGGAGAGAACAAGAAAAGCCCCGGCGTCCACGGTGCTGCCCTCCGGGAAAACATAGGTACGGCTTCCGTCAGAGAGGGTCCAGCCGCTGAGATCCGCCGGCTTTTTCCCGTCGTTATACAGCTCTATCCAGGGGCAAAGCTGCTTGTCGGCATTGGGATAGCTGCGGTTTTCTGCCATGACCTCATTGATGTACACATTGGTCTTACCCGAAACGCCGGACAAAAACAGAATAAGGCAAACAACGATAGCGACGGCGATGATAATGGAGCCCCAGAGGATAGTACGGGATCGTTTACTGTTCATCATAATGGGCAGTCCTTTACAAAGATTGGATAAAATAAATTTTATCAAAAATGAAATACTTTGTAAAGAGATAACGAAAAAGGAAGAGAAATGAAAGCGCCCAGAGACAGAGCCTCCGGGCGTTTTGGCATTAATAGCGGCAGATCAGGTCGTCGTTGGCCACGTCGATGGTCAGCGTGGAACCGGCGGCAAGGTCGCCGGAGAGAATGGTGCGGGCAATCAGAGTCTCCACGCTGCTCTGCAGATAGCGGCGCAGGGGTCTTGCGCCATAGAGGGGGTCAAAGCCCCGGTCAATGATAAGCTTTTTGGCCGTGTCGGTGATTTCCAGCTTCAGGGACTTTTCCTCAAGGCGTTTGCGCAGAGAGGTAACCATAATGTCAATGATGCCGTCCAAATTGTCTCTGGTGAGGGGATGGAACATGATGGTCTCATCCAGCCGGTTGAGAAACTCCGGACGGAAGGAGCGGCGCAGCTCCGCCATAACGGCCTTGCGGGCCTCATCGGAGATATTGCCGTTTTCGTCGATGCCCTCCAGCAGGTACTGACTGCCCAGATTGGAGGTCAGGATAATAATGGTGTTCTTGAAGTCCACCGTCCGGCCCTGGGAGTCGGTAATGCGCCCGTCGTCCAGGATCTGCAGCAGAATGTTGAACACATCCGGGTGGGCCTTTTCGATCTCATCAAACAGCACCACGCTGTAGGGTTTGCGCCGCACAGCCTCGGTGAGCTGGCCGCCTTCGTCGTAACCCACATATCCCGGAGGCGCGCCGATCAGCCGGGACACGGAGTATTTCTCCATGTACTCGGTCATGTCGATACGGACGATGTTGTGCTCGTCGTCAAACAGGCACTCGGCCAGGGATTTGGCAAGCTCCGTCTTGCCCACGCCGGTGGGACCCAGGAACAGGAAGGAGCCAATGGGCCGGTTGGGGTCGGAGATCCCGGCCCGGGAACGGAGAATGGCCTCGGTTACACGCTGAACGGCCTCGTCCTGGCCGATGACACGGCGGTGGAGGTAGTCGTCCAGATGGAGGATCTTCTCCCGCTCGCCCTCCATCAGCTTGGAGACGGGGATGCCGGTCCACTTGGCAACGATACCGGAGATCTCCTCCTCCGTCACGGTGTCATGAACCATGGTGTTGTTCTTCCTGTTTTCGGACAGCTTTTCGGCCTCTTCCAGCTTCTTTTCCAGGGCGGGCAGATCGGAGTATTTCAGCCTGGCCGCCGTCTCATACTCATAGCGGAGCTGGGCGTTTTCAATGTCGGCGTGCGTCTTCTCGATCTCGGATTTCAGCCGCTTTACCTCGTCAACGCTGTTCTTCTCCGCCTCCCAGCGGGATTTCATCTCGTTGTAGCTGTCCTTCAGGTTGGCAAGCTCCTCCCGCAGTTTTGCCAGCCGGTCCTTGCTCAGCTGGTCGTCCTCTTTCTTCAGGGCCATCTCCTCGATCTCCAGCTGCATGATCTTGCGGCGCACATCGTCCAGCTCGGCGGGCATGGAGTCAATCTCCGTGCGGATCAGGGCGCAGGCCTCGTCCACCAGGTCGATGGCCTTATCAGGCAGAAAACGGTCGGTGATATAGCGGTTGGAGAGAGTGGCGGCAGCCACCAGGGCGTTGTCGTGGATGCGGACGCCGTGATAAACCTCATAGCGCTCTTTCAGACCGCGCAGGATGGAAATAGTGTCCTCAACGGTGGGCTCATCCACCTGGACCGGCTGGAACCGGCGCTCCAGGGCGGCGTCCTTTTCGATATATTTGCGGTATTCGTCCAGGGTCGTTGCGCCGATGCAGTGCAGCTCGCCCCGGGCCAGCATAGGTTTGAGCAGGTTGCCGGCGTCCATGCTGCCCTCGGTCTTGCCGGCGCCCACGATGGTGTGCAGCTCGTCGATAAAGAGGATGATGCCGCCCTCGGACTTGCGGATCTCCTCCAGTACGGCCTTCAGCCGCTCCTCAAACTCGCCCCGGTACTTGGCACCTGCAATCAGCGCGCCCATATCCAGGGAGAAGATGGTCTTGTCCTTCAGTCCCTCGGGAACGTCGCCCCGGACAATACGCTGGGCCAGCCCCTCGGCGATGGCGGTTTTGCCCACGCCCGGCTCGCCGATGAGCACGGGGTTGTTTTTCGTCTTCCGGGACAGGATGCGGATGACGTTCCGGATCTCCGTGTCCCGGCCAATGACCGGGTCCAGCTCGTTGTCTCTGGCCCGCTGCACCAGGTCGGTGCCGTACTTGGACAGGGCGTCATAGGTGCTCTCCGGGTTGTCGCCGGTGACAGGGGAGGACTTGACCTTGGAAAGCTCCGTGGTAAAGGCGGATTTGGTAATGCCGTGGTCGGCAAAAATACGCTTGATGGCAGGGGTTGCGGCGGCGAAAATGCCGATCATCAGGTGCTCTACGGAAAGATACTCGTCCCCCATGCTCTTGGCGGCCTTTTCGGCGGCTTTCAGCACCCGGTCGGCCTCCTGGGAGAGATAGATCTGGGGATTTCCGCTGACCTTGGGCAGGGCGGAGATGGCGGTGTCCAGCTCAGACAGTACGGCGTTGCAGTCCACGCCCATCTTGCCCAGCAGGGAGGGGATCAGCCCGCCGTCCTGGTCCACAAGGGCATAGAGCAGGTGCTCCGGCATGATATAGTTATTCTGGTTCTCCTCCGCCATGGATTGGGCGGTCTGGATGGCCTCAAGACTCTTTTGGGTAAAATTTTGTGCGTTCATGGTTTCTCCTTTCCCGCGTCATACATGGATGGGCGCGTTCAGCATGTGAGAATAATAGGCGGCCTCCACCTCGTGGGCGTCATAGCGGCCGCTGAGATAGCCCTTCATCAGCCGGTCAAACAGCTGGATATACTCCGACAGCGCCTTAGCCAGCTCCTCTGCGGTGCAGTTCTTGTCCGGCGCGGCGATGCTGCGGAGGAATTTGCCCTCGTACAGCGCGTAGGAATGCTGTGCGCCGGTAAACTGGTACAGGTGCACATCCTCAATGCTTTTCCACAGCCGGAAAAACTCCGTCATGGCGGAGATCAGCGCGGCGGACTGGGTGCGGAAGACCACCGACAGCTCGCCGATAGCGTCCCCGCCGGAGCGGTACAGCTCCACCTCGTATTTCACCGTGGGGCGGTACTTATATTCAAGGGAGCTTTTCAGGGACATGGAAAAGCTGTTGGGGGAGAAGAAGGGCACCAGCTCCCGGGAAGGGCTCAGCAGCTCCTGGATGGTGGAGAGTACGTCGTTGATCCGCCGCTCGGGCGTGGTGTAGTTTACATACTCCGCCAGGATCTGGTTGATCAGGTTGGAGCGGTTTGTGCCAAGCTGATGGGCCAGCGCGTCCACCTCCCGGACTACCTCGTCGTCAAGCATCAGGCTGTATAAAGTCTTCTTCATGTCACATACCATCCCTTTCGTTTTCTGTGCCTGTATCATAGTCCCAAACGCAAACTTTGTCAATAGATTTATATAAATAAAATTACGAATTATATGTTAACATTTCGCAGAACAGCTTTAGTATACCCTGTGGAAGCGGGAGAAATCCGGCAAAGAATCTCCCGGCATATCTTGATTTTTCGGCGGCAATTCGGTATAATAATGTCTGCTGAATAAACCGCAAAGCGGTTTATTCACGCGGCTTATGCCGCGAAATTCCATAAAAACGGCTCCTTTAACCGTTTTATGGAATTCAGACATTGTTACAATGCGTATTTCCATTGGCGTGGCGCACCA
>SAMEA3663015__coassemble_624_pt1 | contig 12972 bp, 11 predicted proteins | sample SAMEA3663015__metabat2_high_PE_021 | metagenome-assembled genome bin SAMEA3663015 (sample SAMEA3663015) | pig gut metagenome | biome: pig gut; feature: pig-associated habitat; material: faeces | place: France | collected 2012
GGCGTCCGGGTCCGAGCCGCGAAGAGATTTCATCAATGCGGAGAGAATGTCAAAATGGTCGTCCCCGTCCCGGTCATAGCGCATGGCGCTGCGCTGGGAGATGGCCTTGGCGTCGGCCAGGCTGATGCTGTCCTTGTCTCCCGCGGCGGAAAACAGCAGCTCCACAGAGTTCATGGCCTTTCGCACGTCCCCGCCGCAGGAGGCGGCGATGTGCCGCAGCACCCCGGGCTCAAGGCTGAGAGGGCTCTCCCGCCGGGAATTCATAATGTCGATGGCGCGCTGTACCGCGCTCTCCGCCTCTTTTGCCGTGACGGGCTTGAATTCAAACACCGTGGAGCGGCTGAGAATGGCGTTGAACACGCAGAAATAGGGGTTTTCCGTGGTGGAGGCGATGAGGGTGATCCGCCCATCCTCAATAAATTCCAGCAGGGACTGCTGCTGTTTTTTGTTGAAATACTGGATCTCGTCCAGATAGAGCAGCACGCCGCCGGGGGTCAGCATGGTGTCAAGCTCGGCGATGATCTGCTTGATGTCGGCAATGCCGGCGGTGGTGGCGTTGAGCTTTCGCAAGGTGCGGTTGGTGCGCTCGGCGATAATGCGGGCCACGGTGGTCTTGCCGGTGCCGGAGGGGCCGTAGAAGATCATGTTGGGGATCTGCCCGCTCTCCACAATACGGCGCAGCATCCCGTCCCGGCCCAGAATATGGCGCTGGCCCACCACATCGTCCAGGGATTTGGGTCTTATCTCGTCTGCCAACGGCTTGTACATGGGCCGCCCTCCGTTCAAAATCATAGTTTTATCATTATATCACGGAGGGACGTAAAAGTAAAATGAAACAGCGGTCATCCAGAACCAGGCTCGGGATGACCGCTTGTCGTTATTTGAACTTGGTAAAATCAATGCTGTCTGCCAGCATCTCCAGATAGTAGGGCTCGTTTTGGCCGGATTCGTTCAGCGCGATCACATAGGCCAGGTCTGTCTCGTAGATGATGGTACTGTATCCGCCCACTGGATACACCATTTCCCCTGCCTGGGTGATATACACCTGCTCGCCGCAGGCGGTGTCATAGGCCCAGCCCTCTGCTTCCGGGTGCAGGCAATAGCGCATCAGGGGGTAAAAGCAGCCCTTGGGGATGTAGTTTACCTCGGCCTTACCGTTTGTGCATTGGAAGGCGCCGTTTTCATAGGCAATGGCAAAGGGCAGGATTTCATCGCCGGTAAAGAAGTCTTCACAGCCTAAAACCGCATAGATCTCCTCCACGGTGAGGTCCGGGAAGTCCATATAATCCACGCCATCCGAACACAGGAATCCCCGGTCAGCCGTAATATGATCCAGATATTCCTCCGGGATCTTCCGGCCGCCCCAGACGGCCTCTGCCTTTCCGGCGGGCTGAAGCGCGTATTCTTCAAGAATGCGGTTATACGCCTCGTCAATGGCGCCGATGCCTGTGGGAAAAGCACCGTAGTAGAAGAAGTAAGGAAAGCCTTCAACGAATTTGCCTTTATATTCTTCCAGAGAAGAGACATAGTCACAGTAAAACTTCTGAAATTCGCTGCTGGCTTTGTATTCATCGGTCTCCACCCAGTTTGCCAGCGTCAGCAGCTCCCCTTTGGGCTTGACTGCGGTGGGTTCGGTATTGAGAACAGAAGACAGATCCGGCTTTGCGTTACAGAGCGTACCGTAGTCAAAGAGTTCGGCGTATTCCTCCACGGCGCGGAAGCTGTCCTCGGCACAGGGAAGTGAACCGAAAATGGTGACCAGACAGTCCTTCCCCTCGCAGAAGATAAAACAGTCAAGGGCTCCCCGGTCGATGGGGCCGGTGTACACCGCCAGATTGAGAAGCTGTCCCTCATCTGTGGTGTATTGCCATTCCTGATAATCCTCTGCGCGATACAGGTAATTTGAGCTGGGGTCCAAAACGCCCTTCATGCCCTTGATGAGGCTGAACAGGTAGGAATACTCGCCAAAGTATATACCCCCCTCGGCGGAGAAGGAGCCGTCTTCATAGACCGGTTTCGGGAAAAGAGAGGATTTGACGCTTTCGTCAATAAAAGGCTCCGTTCCCGTTACCTTGTAGAACATTTCAGGATTCGGTACAATAACCGCCTCTGTATGCAGGGAAATACCGTATTTATCCCGGATCTCCAGCAGTTTGTCCATCATTGCCTGATCATAGGCCGCGTAGATGTGATAATAGCTTTCCAGCTCCTCGTTGCCGCCCAGCCAGCTCAGCTCGTCGTAGTTTTCAAATTCATGGCTGCTCACATATTCATTCCAGAACCGGCACCACTCGGCGTGGGCCTGCCCGGCAGGCGTGTCCGCGTAATCGTTCATGGAGATGTACCCGCCCTCGGAGAGGCCCAAGGGGTCTTCCGCAGGCGTTACTCGGGAAGAAAAGCCGAACCAGCCGGTGGCGGCGGCGGTGGCGGCAAAGAGTACGCTGATGGCCGCGGCGATCAGCAGCACCCGCAGGGTCTTTTTCCGCCCGTTTTTTCCTTTTTTGTCCGTATAGCCCAGCTTCTGCCCGGCTTCCACAATGTGCCGCTCATCAATATCGCTCATGGCGGCAATGAGCTCTTCGGAATTTAGCATAAGCCCTCCTGTTGTAAAAATTTTTGCAGCTTGTTCCGGCAACGATAGAGCATACTGGCCGTCTTGCTCCGGGAAAAGCCGAACTTTTCCGCGATTTCGTCCACCGGGGCCAGATACCAGTACCGGCTGACAAAAACCTGCCGCTCAGTCTGGGGCAGGCCGTCGATAAACGCGCCCACGGCTGCCGCCAGTTCCCGGCGCTCCGCTTCCCGTTCCACGTCAGCCGGGGAGGGGATGCACTCGTCCAGCTCCTCCAGGGCCAGAGTTAGCTCTCCGCCGCCCCGCTTCTGCCGGGCCCGGCCCCGCATCCGGGACAGGGCGTGGTTCCGGGTGATCTTCCCCAAAAAGGGGGCCAGCCGTTCCGGCCGCTTGTCCGGCATGGCGTTCCAGGCGCTCATGTAGGTGTCGTTCACACACTCCTCCGCGTCCTCGGCGCTGGAGAGAATGTTGTAGGCCACGGTGCGACAGTAGGCGCCGTATTTTGCCGCGGTCTCCGATATGGCGGCGCTTTGCCGCTGCCAGTAAAGCTCTACGATCTGGGAATCTTCCATTGCGTTTCCTCCTTCCTGAAGGCCTTCACTCATATTAACGCCGTTTTCGGGCGGATATTGCAAAGAAAACAAAAATTTTTGCGTCTATACAGCAAAAGACCCCGCAGACAGGGCGCATAGCCGCTGTTTACGGGATCTTTTGCTATGGATCAAACATAGATAAGGAGCAGGCCAACCAAAATACCCACAAGGGCCGCGGTGGCGGGCATTTTGCTGCGCCACATCAGGATCCCCTCGGGCAGAAGCTCGCCCAGCACCACATACAGCATAGCGCCGGAGGCAAAGCTCAGCGAGAGGGACAGGGCCAGGGGACTGAGCATACCCACCCAGAAGCCCAGCAGGGCGCCGATGACCGTGGGCGCGCCGGTGACGGCGGTGAGCAGCACCGCCTTTGTCCGGCTCATGCCGCCGGAGATCAGCGGCACGGCTACGGCCATGCCCTCGGGAATATTGTGCAGGCCGATGATCACCGCCATCACCAGGCCGCTGCCCAGGGTGGCGGGGGACACCTCCACGGCGTCCGCCGCATAGGTCGCGCCGATGACCATGCCCTCCGGCAGGTTGTGCAGGGCGATGGCCGCGGCCATGACCAGCCCGCCGATGAAGAGCTGGTAGGAGCTGTTCATCTTCCTGTGCTCCTCGTAGTGGTCGGCGTGGATCAGCTCGTCCAGATCGTCGGCCGTATGGGGGTGGTCGGCGTCAATATGGGCCACCTCGTGGTTTGTGTTTTTGTCGATGATGTAGTTGAGCAGATATACCACGCAATAGCCGAAGAGAATACCGGCCATAACGATGAAAACGCTGATGGGCGCATCGGCGTTCTCCGGCAGGATCGCGCTGCTGATCAGGTCAAAGCAGACCACCGCCATCATCACGCCCCCGGCGAAGGACAGCAGGAGGCTTACGATCCGGGTACTGTCCTTTTTGAACAGCGCGCCGATCAAGCCGCCCAGTCCTGTTCCGCCCACACCGGCGATCGCCGTGATCAAAACCACTTGCCATACCATTGTCATATTTCATTACCGTCCTTTTCTACGGCAGGATAGTATATCATTCGACATTTGTCAATAGGGACAAAGCCGGCAGCGCGGAAAAGTCCGTACTGCCGGCTTAGCAAAACGCAATATTATCTCAGTGATCCTGTCTGCCGGGCCGAACTCCGGAGCGCCGCAGCATTTTGGCCTTTATTCGTCCTTTGCCGCACGCAGAAAGCGCAGGCGCTCCGACAAAGCCAAATCAAGCCCGTTTTTATAAAAATGACATTGGCCGATAGGGGCAAGGCCCAGCTCGCCGCAGCGGCAGCCGCCCATACAGACGGGCAGAAGAAGACAGTCTCTGCACCGGCCGGCAAAGCCGGGAGAGACAAACTCCGTCCGGCAGGGATGGCTTTCTTCTGCCTGCCATACGGAGCCTGCGCATTGCTCTGCGCTCATGTTATGGGAACAGTTATACAGCCTGCCGTCCGGGGCAATGGTGGCGCTGCCGGGACAGGCGGCAAAGCATCTGCTGTGAAGGCGAGGCAGAGCATAGAGCATCTCGGGGCGGGCAAGGCCGGAGTCGATCAGCAGCGCATTCAGGCCGACGATCTCTTCCACCTGCTCCCGGGAGTATTCCCGGGCTTTTTGGTAAAGGGGACTGATATAGACCCGCAGGCCCTCCTTTTCCTGGGCAAATTCCTTTGCCAGAAAAGCGATCAGCGCCCGCTCGGCGGGCAGGTCTCCGCTGTGGTTTATGCGCAGCTTGACCACCACGCCGTTTTCCCGCAGAAGGTGAATATTACGGATAATCCGCGCAAAAGAGCCGGGGCGCAGATTTTTAGCCGCCTCGTGGGCGCACGCATCGCCGTCCAGCGAGATCTGGACCATACGCAGATTCCAAAGCTCCACAGTCTCTTTTGAAAGAAATTTGTCGACCAAAAGACCGTTGGTGGTCATGGAAGAGCGGAAAGGCACAGCTTCGCGCCGCAGTTTTTCGCAGATTTGCGAGATGGGCGCGGTGTTTAATGTAGGCTCGCCGCCAAACCATTCCAAATGCAGGGGAAAGGGATCCTCCAGCTCCTGATAGCGGCTGAGAATGAAATTTGCCGTCTGCTCCGCGGTTTCGGCGTCCATGCTGTGTACAGGCGTATCTTTCTCATAGCAGTAGGCACAGGCTGCGTTGCAGGCCGTGGTGGTCAGAATACGGAAATACATCGTACATGGACGGCGTATATCCTGCTCCAGCCGGCACAGCTCATCAAGAGACCAGGGAATGAGAACGCCTTTTTCAATCCATTCCCTTTTTTTGGCCCGCAAAAAGGCGGGCTTCCGCCCGGCCTTTAAGGCCAGGTACTCCTGTTTATCCAGCGCCAGCAAAGCCCCGCTGAAGCTGTTCCACAGGGCAAAGCCGCTTCCGGAACGGAAGCAATAATTGTATCTGGAGAGCTTATAAATCATTTTCCTCAACTGCGTTAAAGCCTAACTTTCAACTCGGTTAAAGTCTATCTTTAAAGAATCACACATACCGAAAGGCTTATAGATGTACAGACTTCTCCCGTTATCCGCTTGATAGGCAGGGGCGTCATGGAGAAAAGGAGAGCAAATGATAAAATTGCCCCACCGTGGAGAAAGGGGTTTTTTAGGGCTGCGTGATTCCCAATCACTGTTTGAGATTATTGAGAAATAATAATAATATTCATAATACTCAGACTCGTCTGTGTAGCATCCTCCATCATAACAATAACCGGAATAACTATAGAAGCCGACACGAAACTCTATGCGTGAATCGCTGTCTGAAAATGAAGCGGACGCAGGGAAATAATTTTGACGAAAATCATTGTAAAAGCGGTTTGCCAGATCGGCAATCTGAAGCATGGCGGTGCATATATCGACTTCCCGGTTTCCGGAACTGTTTTCCAAAATGCACGGCCTTCCCGCAAAAAAGCTTTGTCCCAGCTCCAGCAGCAATACTTTTTCCTGATCAGTATAATGTTTTTGCGGGCCGGCTGCTTTGTATGCTGAGACGAGGTCGGATAACTTTCCGACAGAAGAAGGATATCCCGCGATCATTTCTTCCATTCTGGCCGGCGCAGAGAAAGACGGAGTATTTTTCTGCGCAGCGGCGGCCAGTTTTGAAGTGTTTTCAGAAAAACCAGTCTCCACGGCCTGCACAGAGGATGAAGGAACATTTTCCCGCGCAGCGGCTGTCGGGGCTGAAGCGGCGCCAGAAGAGGCGGGCGCTTTATTTTCCGGGGGATATGGGCTGTTTTTGCCGGAATTTTCCGGCTTTTTTAAGGCGGCGAGGATTTTGACAAGGGCAAACAGAATAAGGGCAAACAAAATGAGGATAACAGACAAAAGGATGACAATGATATTCTTTCCCATAAGAACGGCGCTCCTTTTTTCAGAATCAGGCTTTTGGGCAGGAAAAAATCCTTTTTCCAATATTCATAATACAGGATGTTTTGCCCAAGAGCAAGGAGAATAACGGAAAAAAACGGTAGAAAATGAAATCTGCCCGTGATTACATCCGGAACAACCGGTGCTTCGGGCAGAAAAAGAGGAGGGGAAAACCCCTCCTCAGGTCATCTCATTATTCGTCGTCGCTGTCCAGGTCGAACTCCAGCGTCTCGCCGCAGCCGGGGCAGGTGGTGGAGCCTTCGGCCAGGGTGTCCTCGTCAAAGGCGATCTCCTCGCCGCACACCGGGCAGGTGACCTCGTACATCACGCCGTCATAGCTCAGCTCTTCGTCGTCCTCGTCCTCATCCTCTGCGCCGCAGTCCAGGAGGCAGGAGGAGCAGTCTCCGCTGCAGCCTTCCTCGTCCATCATGTCCTCGGGCATGTCCAGATCGCAGGTGAGCTCTTCAAGATAAGTCAGATCCTCGCTGATGTCGTCCAGCGCCTCGGCAAAGTCCAGGTTGCTGGCCTGAAGGTCTTCTATCTCGTGGGCCATGTCGGACAGAAGCTCGTTCAGCGCGCCCCACAGCTTGCCCTCCTTGGAGTCGGGGCTGATGCCCAGTCCCTCGGTCAGTCCCTTCAGGTATGCTGCCTTTTCAACAATCGTCATAAGAAAACCTCCTTTGTGATGATGAAGTGAAAACAGGGGGAGACGCAGTACATCTCCCCCAATGTTTCGAAATTATGCTCTGCTCAGATACTCGCCGGTGCGGGTGTCGATCTTGACCTTCTCGCCGGGCTCGATGAACAGGGGGACCTTGATCTCAGCGCCGGTCTCCAGGGTGGCGGGCTTGGTGGCGTTGGTGGCGGTGTTGCCGGCAAAGCCGGGGTCGGTCTGGGTCACTTCCAGCTCCACAAAGAAGGGAGGCTCCACGTTGAATACCTTGCCCTTGTAGGAGTAGATGGTGCACTCCATGTTCTCCTTGACGAACTTGAAGTTGTCGCCCAGGACGGCCTCGTCCACGGGCTCCAGCTCATAGGTCTCGGGGTTCATGAAGTAGTACAGGTTGCCGTCGTTGTAGCTGTACTCCATGGTGATGCGGTCTACGGTGGCATTCTCGAACTTTGCGGTGGGGTTGAAAGAAGTTTCTGTGACTGCGCCGGTGATGACGTTCTTCATCTTGGTACGGACGAAAGCCGCGCCCTTGCCGGGCTTGACATGCTGGAACTCGATGACCTGCATGACCTGGCCGTCCATCTCAAAAGTGACGCCGTTTCTGAAATCGCCTGCTGTAATCATAAATGGGACCTCCCGAAAATAAATTATGAAATAATAGTATTAACTTAAGTATTCTACAGTATAACCGCGTTTTTTGCAAGACCCTTTTCCGAAAAACAGGGGATTAAAGGATAATCAGCTGCTCCTTGGGGGCCTTGGTGATGACTTCGCAGCCGGTCTCATTCAGTACCATCACGTCCTCAATGCGCACGCCGAACTTTCCGGGCAGATAGATGCCCGGCTCCGCGCTGACTACCGCGCCCACGGGCATGATGGTCTCGCCGCTGGGATTGGCGTTGGGAGCCTCGTGGATGTCCAGACCAAGGCTGTGGCCGAAGCCGTGGCCGAAATACTGGCCGTAGCCCGCGTCCACGATCACCTTGCGGGCTGCGCCGTCGATCTCCTTGCCGGGGATGCCCGCCCGGGCGGCGGCAATACCGGCAAGCTGGGCCTTCAGGACGATGGAATAGATGTTCTTCATCTCGTCGGTGGCATGTCCTACGGCCACGGTGCGGGTCATGTCGGAGCAATAGCCGTTTTTCAGGCTGCCGAAGTCCATGGTGATGAAGTCGCCCTCCTGGATCACCTTGTCCCCGGGCACGCCGTGGGGCAGGCTGGTCTTGGTGCCGGTGACCACGATGGGGTCAAAGGAGTTGCCCTCGCTGCCATGGCGGAGCATACGGTAGACCAGCTCCGCGGCCACTTCCCGCTCGGTCATGCCGGGCTTGATGACCTGCAGGGTCTCTTCAAGGGCCAGCTCGCTGATGCGCTGGGCCTGGCGCATATACTCAATCTCCTCGTCGCACTTTGCAGCGCGCAGACCGGAGAGAATCTCCTGCGCCGGCAGAAGAGACATGCCCAGCGCCTTTTCCAGCTCCAGATATTCGCCGTGATTCAGCTTCTGCTCCTCCGCGCCCAGACGGGAGACCTTTGCCTCCTGCAGCGCGGCGGTGAGCAGGGAAAGGCGGCTGTGCTGCTGGTCGAACATCTGCACGGTGACGCAGCTGTCCACACTGCTTTCCGCCGCTTCTATGTAGCGGGAATCGGTGAGCAGCCAGGCCTTCTCACGGCTGACAAGCACATAACCGTCGGTAAAGGGGAAGCCGGCGGCGTAGCGCTGGTTCTTTTCGTCGGTGATCAGGATGGCGTCAAGCTCCTTTTCACGCAGTTTTTCCTGAATTTTTGCAATACTGTTCATATTCCTGTTTCCTCCGATGTTGGCCGCGGAAAGCTGACGATAAATCGTGAGCCCTGCGGTTTGTTTTGTCCCACGGCGATGGTGCCCCCATGGGCGAGCACCGCGTCGTGTACTATACTCAAACCAAGTCCGCTGCCGCCGGCCTCCCGTGAACGGGCTTTGTCCACGCGGTAGAACCTGGAGAATATATTCAGTCTGTCCTCTTCCGGGATGCCTATTCCCGTGTCCTCCACGGTGAGATAGATGTGCTCCTCGTCCCCCTTCAGGATCAGGCGGACGCTGCCTCCCGGCACATTGTATTTGACGGCGTTTTCCGTCAGGTTGAAGATGATGTGGAACATGTCGTCGGTGTTGGCCATGACCACGCAGCCCTCGGCCAGCTCACTGCGGATCTTCACCTGCTTTTCCTCCGCCAGGGGCCGCAGCATCACCAACGCGTCCAGGGACACCTGCTTTACATCCACCGGCTCCGGCAGGACCTGCACCCCGTCGTCCAGTCTGGACAGGTCCAGCAGCTTTTCCGTGGTGCGCTGGAGCCGTTCCGCCTCGTTGCCGATATCCGTCACAAATTCGCGGGCGGTCTCCATGTCGATATTTTCACTCTGCACAATGCTGTCCGCCAGCAGGCGGATGGAGGCCAGAGGAGTTTTCAGCTCATGGGAGGCGTCGGACACGAAGCGGCGGCGCTGCCGCTCGGTCTCGTCCAGCCGCTGGGTCAGAAGATTGAACTCGTTTCCCAGCTCGGTCAGCTCGTCCTGGCCGCGCACGGCAAGGCGGTGGCTGTAATCCCCGCCGGCCACAATGCGCATGGAGCGTACCAGCTCCTGCATGCGGCGGAGCAGAAGATTGAAAATGATGCCGGCCACGATCAGCACGATCAGCACGATGGTCACGGACATGACCCGGATCTCGCTTTGAATGTCCAGAATGATCCTGGCCCGCTCCGTGTCATACTCGGTGAGATACACGGCGCCCCTGGTGCTGCCCTGGCTGCTCACCGGCATGGCGTAGGCGCTGGAAAAGGCGCTGTCGGCAAAGAGGGAACGAAACACCGTTTTGCCCGACAGGGCCGTGAGGATGTCCTCCAGCTCCGTGGTCACGCCGGTGCGGCCGCCGTCGTCGTACAGGACGGTGCCCTCCGCGTCGGTCACCACCATGCGGGAAAAGCCAGTGATATCCAGGATCCGCAGCACCTCGGTGATGCTCTCCTGACTCAGCCGCTCAAGGCCGGACAGAGAGGAGGCGATGACTGCCGCCTGGCTGGACAGGGAATCCCGCTTCTCCTCAAAAACCAGATCCCGGGAGGAGGCGATGGGGAGAATGTTCAGCAGGATCAGCAGCACCAGCATGATGACGGAAATAAAGGCCAAAAACTGAAATCGGATACTGTGCATCGTTCAGCTCCTGTCCGCGAAATAGTAGCCCACACCCCATTTGGTGATGATATACTCCGGATGGGCCGGATCCAGCTCCAGCTTCTCCCGGAGCCTGCGCACGTGTACGTCCACTGTCCGGGTGTCGCCCTGGTAATCATAGCCCCAGACCAGATCCAGCAGGCTCTCCCGGCTGTAGACCCGGCCGGGATTTCTCATCAGAAATTCAATGAGATCGAACTCCTTCAGGGTGAGCTCCACGGGGACGCCGTCTTTCTCCGCGCTGCGCCGCTCCGGGTCGATGGTGATGTGGCCCCGTTTCAGTACAGAGGAGCTTTCCTGGGGCGCGGCTATGCTGGCCCGGCGCAGCAGCGCGCGGACCCGGGCTTTCAGCTCCAGAATATTGAAGGGCTTTGTCACATAGTCGTCCGCCCCGGACTCAAAGCCCATGAGCAGATCGGCCCCCTCGCTGCGGGCGGTGAGCATGATGATGGGCACAGTGGAAAAGCTCCGGATCTCCTGGCAGGCCTGAAGCCCGTCCTTCTTGGGCATCATCAGGTCCAGGATGATCAGGTCGTACTCTCCGGTGCGGGCCATATTCACGGCGTCTTCGCCGTCGTAGCCCGCGTCCACGGTGTAGCCCTCGTTCTCCAGATTGAATTTTATGCCTTTGACCAGCAGCCGCTCGTCGTCAACGACCAGTATTTTCATGCGTTACCCCTCAACGTATATGTATTCCTCGATGGCGGAAAACCGGCCTTCGCCGATGCCGCTTACCTTCATTATATCCTCAATAGAGGAAAAATTGCCGTTTTCCTCCCGATATTCAACAATGGCCTGAGACAGGGCCGGGCCGATCCCGGGCAGTTTTGTCAACTCCTCCGCTGTGGCGGTGTTGATGTTCAGCTTTTCGTTGGGCAGCAGCTCCAGCGCGGTCTGCTCCCCGTCGCCGCCGGTGAGGATGGCCTCTTCAGAGGCGGTCTTCGCGGAGAACTCCACCGGTTTCCAGATCCGCCAGGGAAAGCGCAGCAGCAAAACGGCGGCGGAAAAGACAAGCACAGCCGACAGGCTGAGAATCAACGCTTGTTTTTTGCTCACGACTTGTCCCTCCCGGATAATTCTGGTGTGATTTGGTGTTGCATTTCCGCGCGGCAAACCGTATAATATTGCTCACGGACATTTATTCGGATATAATCCTGAATATATACTATAACACATTCCGGGAAAAACGGGAGAACAAAATGAAAAAAATTAAACTTTTCCCTCTGATTTTAATTTTCTGCCTGGTACTTGCTGCCTGGTCCCCCGCCGCACTGGCGCTGGATGAGCCGGAACTGGCCGTTCAGGCGGCGGTGCTTGCCGATCTGGACAGCGGCAGGATCATTTATTCAAAAAACATGGATGAGCAGCGTTCTCCCGCCAGCCTGACCAAGATCATGACCGGCCTTCTGGCCATCGAGGCGGTGGAGAGCGGCCAGTGCAGCATGGACGAGATGGTCACCGCCCCAGCGGACTGCCAGCAGGGCATGGACAGCGCCAGCAGCAACGCCAGCATTGTCTCCGGCGAGGAGATGAGCTTCGGCAATTACATCAAGTGCGCCCTGATCCACTCGGCCAACGACGCCTGCAATGTCATTGCCGTCCATGTGGCGGGCAGTATCGACGCTTTCGTGGCGCAGATGAACCAGCGGGCCGCGGAGCTGGGCTGCACCAGTACCAGCTTTGCCGACCCCAACGGCCTGTCGTCTTCCAACAAAACCACTGCCTATGACCTTTATCTTATTACAAAAGAGGCCATGAAGCATGAGCAGTTTATGAACATCTGCAACACGGACTATTTTGATGTCCCGGCCACCAATGTGAACCCGGCCCGGAGCTATTACAGCTCCAACGCGCTGCTCACGGCCAACGGCACTTACGGCGCCGGCTATGTGTATGAGTACGCCGCCGGCGTGAAAACCGGCTTTACCCAGGCAGCCGGATACTGCCTGGTGTCCACCGCGGAGAAGGACGGCGTCAGGACGCTGGCGGTGGTCCTGGGCGGCGGCGGAGCGCTGAACACCGGCGCCAGCACCTATGACAACTTTACCGACTCCATCAAGCTCTACGACTGGGTGTTCGGCAACTTCTCCTACCGGGAGACGGTCTCCGCCGCCGACCCGGTGCTGAAGGTTACCGTGCAGCTTGCCGAGGGGGACGGAAGCGCCGTTCTCCGGGCGGCGGGGAACGTGTCCCTGCTGCTGCCCAACGACGTGGACGAGGCCGGACGCCAGCTTGAATGTACGGTGTACGAGGACAAACTGGTGGCGCCCATTGAGGCGGGCACCGTCCTGGGCCAGGCCAACATTATTATCGACGGCGTGAACTACGGCACCATAGACCTGGTGACCAACACGAAGATCGAGATGTCCAAGACAGCGTTTCTGAAGCAGCAGCTGGGCGAGATCTTTTCCCGGGGCTGGGTGAAGGCCCTCATCATCATCGTGGGGATCCTGCTCCTCGGCTATATTGCCCTGGTGCTGCGCTACCGCAGCCTGCGCCGGAAGCACCTGAAGGAGAAGAAGCGGGCCGAACAGCCCGCTACCGCAGCCTGCGCCGGAAGCA
>SAMEA3663015__coassemble_663_pt1 | contig 12423 bp, 10 predicted proteins | sample SAMEA3663015__metabat2_high_PE_021 | metagenome-assembled genome bin SAMEA3663015 (sample SAMEA3663015) | pig gut metagenome | biome: pig gut; feature: pig-associated habitat; material: faeces | place: France | collected 2012
GTTTCCTCCTTTTCCATGCTCTGCGCGCGGCAAAGCGCAGCGTATATTCCGTCTTTATCCACAAGCTCCTTATGGGAGCCCATTTCCACAATATGCTCCCCCTCCACCACGGCGATGACGTCGGCGTTTTTGATGGTGGAAAGGCGGTGGGCAATGATAATGGTGGTGCGGCCCTGGCTCAGCTCATCAAGAGAGGCCTGGATCCGCTGCTCCGTGACCGTGTCCAGGGCGGAAGTGGCCTCGTCCAGGATCAGGATCTTGGGGTTTTTCAAAAATACTCTGGCAATGGACAATCTCTGTTTCTGCCCGCCGGAGAGCATGACGCCCCGCTCGCCGATATAGCTGTCGTAGCCGTCGGGCATTTCCATGATCTCGTTATGGATCTCCGCTCTGACCGCCGCCTGGACGATTTCCTCGTCGGTGGCGTCAGGACGGCCATAGCGGATATTCTCCCTTATGGTCCCGGCAAACATGAACACATCCTGCTGGATGATACCGATATTCCGGCGCAGGCTGCTCTGGGTAACGTCCCGCACATCCACGCCGTCCACGCTGACGCTGCCTCCGCAGACGTCGTAAAACCGGGGCAGAAGCTGGCAGAGGGTGGTCTTTCCGCCGCCGGAGGGACCTACAACGGCCAGACACTCTCCCGGCTGAACATGCAGATCAATATGGCTGAGAACGGGGATACCGTTGCCGTAGTCAAAGGACACGTCCTTATACTCGATCTCGCCCCGGACCGGTCCCATCTCTTTGGCGCCGGGTTTATCCTTTATGCCCGGCTCGGTGCGCATGATCTCCAGAAAACGGCTGAAGCCCGCAGAACCCTGCATGTACATCTCGGAAAACTGGGCCAGCCGCTTCACCGGGGAGATGAAGGCGGACACATAGAGGGTAAAGGTGACCAGATCCACATAGTCCATCTTTCCGCCCATGATTAATAGGCCGCCCACGGCAATGACGATTACCTGAATGATGCTGGTGGTAAACTCCATCCCGCTCATGTACAGGCCCATGGTTTTGTAATACTCCACCTTGGAGCCCCGGAACAGCTCATTGGCCTTGTCGAACTTATCGCTCTCCTGCTGCTCGTTGGCAAAGGCTTTGGCGGTGCGGATGCCGGAGATGCTGCTCTCGATGGCGGCAGAGATCTCCGCTGTTTTCCTCTTTACCTCCACATTGGCTTCTTTCATTCTTTTCCGCTGGGACAGCGTGAACCAGAGGCAGAGGGGGAGCGTCACCGCGATCACCAGGGCCAGCCTCCACTCAATGGTGAACATCATCACAATGGAGCCGACGATGGTCAGCGTGCAGATCACCACATTTTCCGGCCCGTGGTGGGCAAGCTCGGTGATCTCAAACAGGTCGCTGGTGATGCGGCTCATCAGTACGCCGGTGCGGTTTTTGTCGTAAAAGCTGCAGGACAGGTCCTGCATATGGGTGAAGATGTCCCGCCGCATATCGGATTCCACCAGCACGCCCATGCGGTGTCCCACAACAGTAATCACATAATAGAGTACCGCCCGGAAAATAAAGGCCAGGATCATTATGCCCATCACCGCAAAGAAGGTGGTGAACAGACTTTGGGGCAAAAGCCGGTTCATAGACATTCTGGAGATATAGGGAAAGACCATGTCGATCACCGACACGATGATGGCGCAGGCCATGTCTATGGCAAAAAGGTCTTTATGCCCTGTGATATAGGAGATGAAAATTTTGAAGGGATTGTCGTTATAGTTTTTCTTCATTCTCTGCCTCTCCGCCTGCGTATTTGTCCCGCTGGGCCACGGCCAGCGCGTCGCAGCGGTTATTGTATTCATTGTCGGCGTGTCCCTTGACCCAGTGGTAATGCAGCTGGTGCTTTTCCGTCAGCTTCAGCAGAATTTCCCACAGGTCGCTGTTGAGCGCCGGCTTTTTGTCGGACTTGATCCAGCCCCTTTTCCGCCAGGAGACCGCCCAGCCCTTTTCCAGCGCGTCGATCACATACTTGGAATCGGAGTAGAGCTCCACGATGCAGGGTTCCTTCAGGGCCTGCAGCGCGGAGATCACACCGGTCAGCTCCATGCGGTTGTTGGTGGTCTGGGCCGCGCCGCCGGAAAGCTCCTTTTCCACGCCGTTATAGCACAGCAGCGCCCCCCAGCCGCCGGGGCCGGGGTTGCCGCTGCATGCGCCGTCTGTATAGATGGTGACTGTTTTCATGAAAGCTCAGATATCTCTCTCATACCGGGACAAGAGGACCTTGTATTCCTCATTGTCGATGATGCCGTTTTTCAGAAAGCCGTCCAGCTGGGCAATGCGCCGCTGCCGGTCCCGCTGAAAATTCTCCGCGGAGGCATTTTCATTGTAGACCGTCTGGGGCGTATACACCGGTCTTTCCACCGGCTTCGGCGCGTTCTGACGCAGGTCATTGTCCGGCCTTGTCCACTGGACAGGGGCGGACCCCGCAGAATTTTTCTGCGCGGCCTTTTTCATTGCCTTTACCGCAATGACCATTATGGCAATAATCAGGGCAATGGCAAGGATGAACCAAATTACACTGCCCCCGCCTGCGCTGATGATGTTCATCAAAACGATAGAGACTATAAGGGCAAGTATGCCTTTTCCGCCGCCTGACTGCTTCTTTTTACTGCTCTGTCTTTCCCGGTCGTTCATTGAATGGCCTCCTTATTCTGGACTCCCATCATGGGAACAGGATTATTCTTTGGGGCTTTCCTCGTCGATCTCTTTTTCCGTCTTTTCCATGGAGATGACCTTGCTGCCCTCCATCAGACGCATGACGCGCACGCCCTGGGTGGCCCGGCCCAAAACGGAGATATGGTCTGCCGCCATGCGGATGATGGTGCCGTCGTCGGAGATGACAAGGATATCGTCCTCCGGATCCACCATTCTCACCGCGGCCACGTTGCCGGTCTTTTCGGTCACATTGTAGTTCTTAATGCCGATGCCGCCTCTGCCGTGGATGCTGTACTCCTCCAGCTCGGTGCGCTTGCCGTAGCCCTTTTCGGTGATGCTGAGCAGCTGCTGACCCTCAGCGCTGCTGCCGGCGCCCACTACAAAGTCGCCCTCCCGGAGCCGGATGCCCCGGACGCCCACGGCGGTGCGGCCCATGGGGCGCACATCGTTTTCGTTAAAGCAGACCGCAAGGCCCTTGTTGGTGGCGATCAGGATATTTTCATTTCCTGTGGTAGGCAGGACGGAGATCAGCTCGTCCCCCTCGTCCAGGGTCAGGGCACGGATGCCGTTTGCCCGGATGTTCTTCAATGCCGCCTGGCTCATGCGTTTGACGGTGCCGTTTCTGGTGACAAACATCAGATAGCTGTCCTCATCCAGGGCGCGGCCCCGGATCATGGCGCTGACCTTTTCGCCGGTGTCGATCTGGATGATGTTGATGATATTCGTGCCTCTGGCGTTTCTGCCGGCCTCAGGGATGTTATAGCCCTTCTTGATATAGACCCGGCCTGTATCGGTAAAGAAGAGAATATTGTCGTGGGTGGAAGCGGTGAACACCGTCTCCACATAGTCCTCGTCCTTGGTGGCCATAGCGCGGACGCCCTTGCCGCCTCTGCCCTGGGCCCGGTATTCGCTGACGGGCAGGCGCTTGATATAGCCGCCGTGGGTCAGGGTGAAGACGCACTGCTCCTCCTCGATCAGATCCTCAATGTCGATCTCGTCGGCCACATCCTGGATCTCGGTCCGGCGCTCATCGCCGAACTTGTCTCTCAGGGCGATCAGCTCGTCCTTCAAAACGCCCTTAATGAGCTCGGGGTCGGCAAGCAGGCTCCTATAGTAGCGGATCTTCTCCTCCAGCTCTTTGTACTCCTGCTCCAGCTTTTCCCGGTTCAGGCCCTGAAGGGAGATCAGGCGCATATCGCAGATGGCCTGGGCCTGCACCTCGGACAGGCCGAAGCGCTTCATCAGGTTTTGTTTGGCGTCGTCATAGCTGCTGCGGATAATGTGGATGACCTCGTCGATGTTGTCCTGGGCGATGAGCAGGCCCTCCAACAGATGGGCGCGCTCCTCGGCCTTGCGCAGGTCGTATTTTGTGCGCCGGACGATGACTTCCTCCTGGAAGTTCAGATATTCGTCCAGAATATGCCGCAGGGAGAGGATCTTCGGCTGGGTCTGGTTATTCACCAGCGCCAGCATATTGATGGAGAAGCTGGACTGCAGGGCCGTCTGGGCGAAGAGCCGGTTCAGCACCACCTGGGGATTGGCGTCCCGCTTCAGCTCAATGACGATGCGCATACCGTTACGGTCCGTCTCATCCCGCAGGTCGGAGATACCCTCCAGCCGCTTTTCATGGACCTGGTCGGCGATATTTTTGATGAGCTGCCGCTTATTCACCTGATAGGGAAGCTCTGTGACGATGATGCGGGTGCGGTTCTGACCGAACTCCTCAAACTCTGCCCGGGCGCGGACGATGACCTTGCCCCGGCCGGTGGCATAGGCCTGGCGGATGCCGCTTCTGCCCATGATGATGCCCCGGGTGGGAAAATCCGGCCCGCTGATATGCTGCATCAGGTCGTTTAAGGTGGCGTCCGGATCGTCCAGAACGCAGATACAGGCGTTGATGACCTCTCTCAGGTTATGGGGCGGGATATTGGTGGCCATGCCCACGGCGATGCCGCTGGAGCCGTTGACCAGAAGGTTGGGGAAGCGGGAGGGCAGAACCCTGGGCTCCTTGCGGCTCTCGTCAAAGTTGGGGTCCCAGTCCACGGTTTCCTTGTCGATATCCCGCAGCATTTCGTTGGAAATTTTGGAAAGTCTCGCCTCGGTATAACGGTAGGCGGCAGGGGGGTCGCCGTCCACGGAGCCGAAGTTGCCGTGGCCGTCCACCAGCATGTAGCGCATGGAGAAATCCTGGGCCAGACGCACCATGGCGTCGTAGACATAGGCGTCTCCGTGGTGGTGGTAGTGACCCAGCACGTCGCCCACGCAGGTGGCGGACTTTTTGAAGGGCTTGTCGCTGGTGAGGCCGCCCTCATACATGGTATACAGAATACGCCGGTGGACGGGCTTCAGACCGTCCCGCACATCGGGCAGGGCTCTGCCCACGATGACAGACATGGCGTAGTCGATATAGCTGGTCTGCATCTCGCTTACCAGCTCCGATTCGGTTATGACCTGATTGGGAAATGCGATATCCTCAGGTTTGTAATCTCTTTTATGTGCCATATGACCTCACTTCCTCAGATATCCAGATTGACCACATACTTGGCGTTCTGCTCGATCCACTCGCGCCTGGGCTCCACGTCCTCGCCCATGAGGACGGTAAATACCTGGTCCGCGCGGATGGCGTCGTTCAGGGTGATGCGGCGGAGAGAACGCTTTTCCGGGTCCATGGTGGTCTCCCAAAGCTCGTGGGGGTCCATCTCGCCCAGACCCTTGAAGCGGGAGATATCCACCTTTGCGTTGGGGTTGTCGGCGCGCATCTCCGCGCTGATCTGGTCCCTCTGCTCGTCGGAATAGGCCACTCTCTGGGTCTTGCCCCGGACCAGCTTATACAGCGGAGGGACGGCGGAATACACATAGCCGTGCTCGATCAGCGGGCGCATATAGCGGAAGAAGAAGGTCAGCAGCAGCGTGCGGATGTGGCTTCCGTCCACATCAGCATCGGCCATAATAATGATCTTATGATAGCGGAGCTTTTCGATGTTGAACTCGTCCCCGATACCGGCGCCCAGGGCCACGATCAGGGGATAGAGCTTATCATTGCCGTAAATTTTATCGGCCCGGGCCTTTTCCACGTTCAGCATCTTGCCCCACATGGCAAGGATGGCCTGGAAGCGGCTGTCCCGGCCCTGAATGGCAGAGCCTGCGGCGCTGTCACCCTCGACGATGTAGATCTCGCAGAGGGAGGGGTCCCGCTCGTTGCAGTCCTGGAGCTTATCAGGCATCTGGCCGGATTCCAGCCCGGTTTTGCGGCGCACAGATTCCTTGGCCTTTCTCGCTGCCTCTCTGGCCCGGTTGGCCATCATGGCCTTGTCCAGAACAGCCTTTGCCGCGGCAGGATGTTCTTCAAAATAGGTGGTGAGCTGGTCGGAGACAATGCCGTCCACCAGGGTGCGGATATAGGCGTTGCCCAGCTTCTGCTTGGTCTGGCCTTCAAACTGGGCCTCCGGCAGCTTGACGGAGATGACCGCGGTGATGCCCTCGCGCACATCATCGCCGGACACCTTATCGTCGCCCTTGATGATGTTGTTCTTGGCCCCGTAGGCGTTGATCACGCGGGTCAGCGCGGTCTTGAAGCCGGTCTCGTGCATACCGCCTTCCGGGGTGTGGATGTCGTTGGCAAAGGAGACCAGGGTCTCACTGTAGCCGTCGTTATACTGCAATGCGATCTCCGCCACAGCGTCGCCCTTGGTGCCGCTGAGGTAGATGACCTCGTTGTGAATGGGGGATTTATGGCGGTTTAAGTAGCTGACATATTCTCTGATGCCGCCTTTATAGCACATGGTCTCGCCCTGCTCTTTGCCCGGGCGCTTGTCTTCAATGGATATGGTCAGGCCGCCGTTGAGGAAAGCCTGCTCCTGCATACGGGTGTGCAGGATCTCATAGTCATACACCGTGTCGTCAAACATCTCCGGGTCCGGCTTGAAGCGGACAGTGGTGCCTGTACGCGCAGTATCACCGATCACGGTGATGGGCTGGGTAATGTCTCCCCGGGAAAAGCGCATCTGGTAGATCTTGCCTTCCTTGTGGACTTCCACTTCCAGCCACTCAGACAGGGCATTGACCACGGAAGCGCCCACGCCGTGAAGGCCGCCGGAGACCTTATATCCTCCGCCGCCGAACTTGCCGCCGGCGTGCAGCACGGTGAACACCACTTCCAGAGCAGATTTTCCGGTCTGCTCCTGGGTGTCTACAGGGATGCCGCGGCCATTGTCGGTGACGCGGATGATGTCGCCCTCTTCGATGACCACTTCGATCCGGTCACAGAAGCCGGCCAGGGCCTCGTCGATGGAGTTATCCACAATCTCATAAACAAGATGATGCAGACCGGAGGAGGAGGTGGAGCCGATATACATGCCCGGGCGTTTTCTTACCGCTTCCAGCCCTTCCAGCACCTGGATCTGCGATGCGTCATATTCCTGATTGTTCTTTTCTATTTGATCAGACATTGATTTTCCTCAACTTTCCTTCTTGGAACAAATTTATAACATGCCGGACTCCGCCCGGCGAAGCAGTGTGGCACAAGCCATCTGACTGAGATAGACGGTCTTTTGTCCCCGCTCGCAGCAGACCACAAAGGACTTTGGGATATCCTCCGCGGCGTTGATCACCTGTCCGGCCTTTTCGGCCAGGTTCAGGTATTTTCTGGTGAGATGGGACTGGGAGGTGATATCCAGGTCAAATATGCCGATGATTTCATTGGTATTGACCACTGTACCTTTACCAAGGTGAAGATACATCAGCGTATCCTGCCTTTCTCCACAAACAGGACACGGCCGCCGGTGCGGCTGGAGATACCCTCGTCCTCGCAGCAGGTGATCAGGGTCTGTCCGCCGCCAATGCGGTTGAGCACAAATTCCTGCCGCTTCACGTCAAGTTCGGACAGCACATCATCCAGCAGGAGAATGGGATATTCCCCGGTTTCCGCCAGGAAGATCTCCCGCTCGGCCAGCTTGATGGACAGGGCCGCCGTCCTGGTCTGGCCCTGGGAGGCAAAGCTCCTTGCCGGTCTGCCGTTTATGGCAATTTCCAGATCATCCTTGTGTGCGCCGGTGAGGCACTGCCCGCTTTCGATCTCCGCCTGCCGGTGCTTTTCCTGATGCTCACAGATATCGTAATAGATCTCCTTGGCGCTCCCGTAAATATTTTTCACGGTGCTGACGGTGGAATAGCTGATGGACAGCTCTTCCCCCGCACCGGAAAATTCGCTGTGTATAGGGGCTGCCGCCTGGTCCAGCCTTGCGGCAAAGGCGGCCCGGTACCGGATCAGCTGGGCGGAGGCCCGGCACATCCCGTCGGAAAATTCGTCCAGGGTGTCCAGCAGAGAGGGTTTTTCCCGCCAGTCCTTCAAAATACGGCTTTTATGCTCATAGAGCCGGTTAAACTCCGACAGGATCTCCCCATATCTGGGCCGGATCTGGCTGATGGCGTTATCCATCAGCCTGCGCCTTACCGCCGCGCCTTCCTTGATCAGGTTCAGATCGTCCGGGCAAAAAAGCACGGTATTGATGACCTGGGAGAGCTCCCCGGCGGATTTTTTCACGCCGTTTACCAGAATCTTCTTGGCATAGCCCGGCCGGATCAGAATGTTGATGGTCTGGCTGCGGTCGTGGCTCACTACATCGGCCAGGATCTCCGCTGAGGAATAGCCAAAGCCGACAAGCTCCTTGTCAAACCGGGTGCGGAAGCTGCGCCCGGCCGAGAGCATATAGACAGCCTCCAGCAGATTGGTCTTTCCCTGAGCGTTACGGCCCGATATGACATTGGTCCCGCTGCCGAATTCCGCTGTTTCCCATTCATAGTTGCGAAATCCGTTCAGTGCGATCTTTTCAACTCTCATTCCTTTGTCACTTCAAGGCTGAAGCGGTCAAAGTCCACTCTGTCGCCGGGATAGATTTTCTTTCCCCGCATGGTGCAGACTTCGCCGTTCACCTTAACCATGCCCTCGCTGATCACATATTTTGCCTCTCCGCCGGTACCTACCAGCGCCGCAAATTTCAGCAGGGAATCCAGTTTGATAAATTCTGTATTTATAGATATTTTTTCCATTTTTCTCTCTTATCAGTCGCCCGCGCGCAGACGCACAGGAAGGATCATATAGGTAAAGGCGCCGCTGCCGTCCGCCGCGTCGATCACGCAGGGGGAGGAGGCGGTATTCAGGCAGATATTCAGCTTATCCGTGCCGGAGGCGGCCTTCAGGGCGTCCATCAGATAGCGGTCGTTAAAGCCGATCTCCAGTCCTTCGCCGCTGCCCTCGCAGGTGCATACGTCCTCCGCTTTGCCGATGGGGGTGAGGCAGAGGCAGTCAATGCTGCCGTCGTGGAAATTGAGTCTGACGGGGCTGCTGTTCTTTTCGCTGATGATCAGGGCCACACGGTCGATGGTGGACATGAACTCCGCTCTCTCCACCTGAACGGTAAAGCGGAACTTGTCGGGAATGGATTTGCGGTAATTGAGAAATTCGCCTTCCAGCCGGCGGGTGACCACCACGGTCTCCCCGATGGAGAAGGAAATGTGCTTTGCGCCCACTGCTATGCTCACACTGTCCTCCGTGTCGCCGCAGATGCGCTCGATATCGGAAAGGGCGGAGCCGGGAACCACAAAACTGCAGTTTTCCACATTTTCGCCTTCGATCTTCTCGCAGCGCTTGGCCAGACGGTAGCCGTCAACGGAAACCAGAGTCAGCTCGCCGTCCTCTATTTCAAAGAGGGTGCCGGTGTAGATGGGGCGCACATCGCTGTCGGACACGGCAAAAATCGTCTGGTTGATCATGGTTTTCAGCAGCTTCTGGGGCAGGTCTATATGGTTCAGGCCGTCCACGCTGGGCATTTCCGGATAATCGTCCGCGCTGATGCCCATAAAGTTAAACTGGCTTTTTCCGCATTTTACATTGATGTTGTTGTTTTCATCGGCGCTGATGCTGACAATGCCGTCCGGCAGGCGGCGGATCATTTCGCCGAAAAGCCGCGCTCCCACAACAACAGAGCCGGTCTGCTCGATGTCCGCGCCGATATTGGTGTATATGCCTTCTTTCAGGTCGTAGCCGGTAACTCTCACATCTGTGTCCGCCTGGATCAGCAGACCTTCAAGAGCCGGGATAGGGCTTTTGGATGCCGTCGCTCTTGAGGCAATGGTGCAGGCAGACTGGAGCAGATATTTCTCACAGGTAAATTTCATTTCAGTTCCTCCTTGAAAAGGGAAAAATGTTTGTCTATACAGCTATAAAGGATAATTTATTGGTAGTTGTAGCAGTAGGAAAAATTTTTGTGGAAAAGTCCACTGAGCCCTTGAAAGCAGGGATTTTTTTCTGTTCACAAAAAAGTTGACTATTTTTTTGTTTTCCACAGGGGCGGTACTTCAAATTTTTCTCCACAATCGGTTCTTCACTTGTCCACAAAAAAATGTGGAAAATTAATTGGAATTGATATTGGAGGTAATGTCCCTGACGATGCCGGCCATGGAGCTGTCAGTTTTCAGCAGATCTTCGACTTTCCGGATGGAGGCCAGGACGGTGGCGTGGTTTCTGTCCTCGTATTCCGCGCCAATATCCTTCAGAGAGAGATTTGTCAGCGAGCGCATAAGGTACATGGAGACCTGTCTGGCCATGGCGGTGTTTTTGGAACGGTTCTGACCCCGCAGATCCTCTTCCTTCAGGGAGTAATACTTGGCTGTCTCCTTGATGATGATATCCGGCGTGGGGATATAGGTGCCGATTTTAATGACATCCTTGATGGCCCGTTTCACGGAATCAATGGTGATCACATCGTCCAGAATCTCTTTATAGGCTGTCAGCCGTTTGATCACGCCTTCCAGCTGCCGGATATTGGCGGTGATGTTTTCCGCGATATATTCCACCGCTTCGTCGGAAAGCAGCAGGCCCAGTTGGGCTGCCTTATTGCGGATGATGGCCATTCTTGTCTCCAGATCGGGGGGCTGAATATCCGCCATCAGGCCGCCTTCAAAGCGGGTGCGCAGACGGTCGTCCAGCAGGGACATCTCCATGGGGGGACGGTCCGAGGTGATTACGATCTGATGTTTTGCTTCATAGATATTGTTAAAGGTGTGGAAAAACTCGTTCTGGGTCTGCTGTTTACCGGCGATGAACTGAATATCGTCCACAAGGAAAAGGTCCACATTTCTGTATTTGGTGCGGAATTCTTCACCTGTGCCGTCCTTGATTGCCCGGACCAGCTGAATGGTAAATTCATCGCCCTTCACATAGGCAATTTTCTTTGAAGGGTCTTTCTCGTGAATCTCCTGACCGATTGCCAGCAAAAGATGGGTCTTTCCCAGACCGGAGTTGCCATAGATAAACAGGGGATTGTAGGTCACGCCTGGCTTCTCTGCAACGGCCACAGCTGCTGCGTGGGCAAATTTATTGGAATTTCCCACGATGAAGCGGTCAAAGGTGTAGCCCTCCATTTCCGGCAGGGAATTTTCCGCCTTTTTCTTGATGGAAAAGTCGTTGATTTCGTCGCCGGCCAGAACCAGAATATCAAAATCGCAGGAGAACAGATCGGAGAGGGCTGCCTTTATGGTATCGCCGAAACGGGAAATGATGATGCTACGCTTAAAATCCGTGGTGGTATGCAGTACCAGCTTGCAGTCGTCGATCTCCACCGGGGTGCAGTCGGAAAACCAGGTGCTGATCGCTGTCGGCGTGAGCTGCTTTGAAAGTATTTTTACGATTTCATCCCATATATCGTTTACAGAGTTCATTAACCCACCTCATTTGCGATAGTATTCCTAACTATAAGAGTATAGCAAAAAACTGTATACTTTGCAAGATATAAATATAATATAGTAGGAGAAAGCGAAAAAAAGAGGCCGCCCTTTTTGGGCGGCCTTAAGTTATACAATTACTTTTTCTTCAGTTCTTCCAGAATCTGGGCCAAAAGCTCTTCGCTGGTGGGTTTGGCAGGTTCTTCGGGAGCGGCCTCTTCTGCGGCCTCTTCCTTCTTGTGGGTCAGGTCGTGGGCCTTGTTGGCCACTTTGACGATGGCGAATACCACCAGCGCGATCAGCAGAAAGTCGATCACCGTGCCCACAAAACTTCCGAAGCCCAGGGTAATTGCCTCTTTCACCACCTCGCCGGCCTCGTCATATACAGCCGGGCGGACCAAAATGTTCAGCGCGGTCATGTCCCTTGTTCCGCAGATCCAGCTCACAAGGGGCAGGATCAGATCATTGACCAGGGAAGTGGTGATCTTGCCGAATGCGCCGGCAATGACAACACCGATAGCCATATCCAGCACGTTGCCGCGCATGATGAAGGCTTTAAATTCATTGAACAATTTTTTCATCTGATTCTCTGTCCTTCCTTATTTGTTGGGAATAAGAATTTCCGTTCCGCCCATGTACGGCCGGAGAACTTCAGGAATGGTCACGCTGCCGTCGGCCTGAAGGTGGTTTTCCAAAAAGGCAATGAGCATACGGGGAGGAGCAACCACGGTATTATTGAGGGTATAGGGCAGATACATCTTGCCGTCGGCGCCCCTGACGCGAATCTTCAGGCGGCGGGCCTGGGCGTCGCCCAGGTTGGAGCAGGAGCAGACCTCAAAATACTTCTGCTGTCTGGGAGACCAGGCTTCAATATCGCAGGACTTGACCTTCAGGTCGGCCAGGTCGCCGGAGCAGCACTCCAGCTGGCGCACGGGGATCTCCAGGCTGCGGAAAAGTTCCACGGAGAAGCGCCACATCTTCTCGTACCAGGCCATTGAATCCTCGGGCTTGCAGACCACGATCATTTCC
>SAMEA3663015__coassemble_679_pt1 | contig 12243 bp, 13 predicted proteins | sample SAMEA3663015__metabat2_high_PE_021 | metagenome-assembled genome bin SAMEA3663015 (sample SAMEA3663015) | pig gut metagenome | biome: pig gut; feature: pig-associated habitat; material: faeces | place: France | collected 2012
CAGAACACTCAGGTCAAAATAACCCTTCATGGCCAGAGCGGCGTACTGGGCCGGGCAGGTGTGGCCCTTGGAGAGGACGAAGCGGTCCCGATCCGCCCATTTGGGATTTTTCGGATCCACGTCCATGGCGTGCCAGTAGCAGGCGGTCACAAAGTCGGCAATGGAGAGAGAGCCGCCGGGGTGGCCGGACTGGGCTTTGTAGATCATGGAGATGGCGTGCTTTTTCAGGTCAATGCATTTATTTTTGAGCTGAACCACGTTGAGATTTTCTTTCATTTCATAAGCCCTTTCTTTCCGCCGCGTTATTCTGCGCGGCGCGTATATCTTTTCTTTGCCCGTTTAACTCAGCCGCCTAAAAGGCACAGGGACAGGGAGGGCACATAGGTCACCAGCAGCAGAACGACCAGGGCCGCCACCAGCAGCGGGATCACGGATACGGAGATCTTCTTCAGATTGATGTCCGCAATGCCGCAGGCCACATACAGGTTCACGCCCACGGGAGGCGTCACAAGGCCGATAGCCAGGTTCACGATCATGATGGTGCCGAAGTGGATCAGGTTCATGCCCAGAGCCTGTGCCACAGGGACAAACAGCGGGGTGAAGATGTACAGCGCGGAAGTGGAATCCAGGAAACAACCGGCGATGAGCAGCACAACGTTCACGATCAGCAGGAAGATGATCTGATTGCCGCCGGCGATGTCGGTGAGCATGCTGCTGATGGCCACGTCGATGCGGGCGCGGGTGAGCACATAGGCAAAGAGCGTGGCGGCCGCGGTGATGAACATAACGGTGGCGGTGGTGGAGGCCGTGTCGATAAGGATCTTTTTCAGTTGCTTGATCTTCAGGGTCTTGTAGACGAAAATGCCGATCACAAGTCCGTAGACCGCGGAGACTGCCGCCGCCTCGGTGGGGGTGAAAATGCCGCCGTAAATGCCGCCCAGGATGATGACCGGCATCAGCAGGCCCCAGAAGGCGTCCTTAAAGGCTTCCCAGCGCTGACGTCCGGTGGCCTTGGGCAGCCGCTTCAGGTCGCGCTTTCTGCCAAGCCACAGGGTGATGATGACCAGCGCCGCGCCCATCAGCAGTCCGGGAATCACGCCGGAGATGAACAGGGAGCCGATGGAGGTATCGGAAATGGAGCCGTAGACCACAAAGGTGATGGAGGGCGGGATGATAACGCCGATGGCGCCTGCCGTTGCCATCAGTGCGGCGGCAAAGGGGGCATCGTAGCCCACCTTGACCATTGCGGGGATAAGGATCAGGCCCAGTGCGGCCACGGTAGCCGGGCCGGAGCCGGAGATGGCGGCAAAGAAACAGGCCACAATGACGCAGACCATGGCCACGCCGCCTTTGAGATGTCCCACGCAGGTTTCAGCCAGCGTGATGAGCTTGCCGGAGATTCCGGATTTTTCCATGATGTTGCCGCCCAGGATGAAAAACGGGATGGCCAGCAGCACGGATTTGCTTGTGGCGGCGGAGACCAGCTGGGGAACGGTCCCAAGGACCACAGACACGGGACGGCCCGCGCCCAGGACCAGCATTGCCAGAATACTGGAGACGCCCAGGCAGACCGCGATGGGCGTGCCTAAGAGCAGTAGTACGGCAAAGACAACGAACAATACCAATGCTTCCATGTTTATTCCTCCCTCCCCTGGATCTGGTCGGCTTCTTCCGCGTTTTCGATGGCCTCGGCCACCACGTCCTCATGCTCAATTTCCTTGCCGGCGAGCAGGCGGACCAGGTTCTGGCCGAAACGGATGGTCACAAACAGAGCGCCGATGGGGACAAAGGAGCCGAATATCCACTCCGGCAGCTGGGTGCCGGCGGTAAGCTGACCCTTGTTGAACTGGTTGAGGGCCATGAAAAAGCCGAAATAGCAGATAATGGCGGAAAAAGCAGTGGCGAAGATCATGGAGATGATGCCCAGGACCCGGCCCATTTTGGGTCCCACCCGGTCGGTTATGATGGTCAGACCCAGGTGCGCGCCGCGCTTTGCGGCGATGGCCGAGCCCAGAAGGCTCAGCAGAACGAAGAGATAGGTCGTGATCTCCTCAGAGAACGAGAGGGACGCGCTGAACACGTAGCGGGCGATGACATTGACAAAAGTAAGTCCGGTCATCACCACGAGACATACACAGACAAGCACCTCTTCAATATTGTCAAGCACTTTATTCATAGTAACTCCCCTATTGATTGATAAAAAACGCTGAGGGCAGGGCGAACCTGCCCTCAGCAGAAAGCATGAGTCTGTTTGCTGTTCAGCCAAGCTCCACGCCGAAGGCGGCGCAGGCTTCCTCGCCGTACTTCTCAAAGAAGCTCTGGCGCAGATCCTTCACGACCTCCTGGAAGGGAGCAAGCTCTTCCGGCGTCAGGATGGTCACTTCCATGCCCTGCTCCTCAAATTCGGCGATCAGGGTCTCCTGCTCGGCCTCGACCTGGTCGCGGCCCCAGTTGCAGGCCTCTACGGCCTTCTCGGTGAGCATCTGACGGGTGGCCTCGCTGAGGGAATTCCAGATGGTGCTGTTGGCCAGGAACAGGTCGTTTTCATAGGTGTAGTTCCAGATGGTCATGTACTTCTGGACTTCCACAACGCCGGAGGTAGAGGTGATGCTGACGCCGTTTTCCTGGCCGTCAATGGTACCCTGCTGGAGAGCGGTGAAAACCTCGCTCCAGTTCATGGCCACAGGGTCTGCGCCGAAGGCCTTGAAGAAGTTCATGTAGACCTCGCTGCCGGGAACGCGGATCTTCAGGCCCTTCAGATCCTCGGGGGTGGTCACAGCCCGCTTGCTGTTGGTCAGCTGCCGGAAGCCGTTGTGGAAAGAGCCGATGGCGGTAATGCCCTGCTCCTGAAGAATGCTGTCGTAGTAGGCAAGGCCGGTGGCGTCGATGGTCTCTCTGGCCTCGGTGTAATTATTGAACATCCAGGGGACAGTGCCGATGGACAGGCGCTCGTCAAGAACGCTGAGAACGCTGGTGGCGTAGGCGGCCAGGTCGGTGGAGCCGTCGGCGATCATTTCGATGCCCTTGGTGGCGTTGCCGCCGGCCAGCTGGTCGTTGGGATAGACCTCGATGATAATGCTGCCCTGGCTCTCTTCCTCAACCAATTCCTTGAAGTAGTTGGCAACCTTGGTGTCAATCTGGGTATCCGTGCCGTTTACTGCCATGGTAAGGGTAATGCTGTCATACTTTGCTTCGCCGTCTCCCGTGGCCGTGGAGGCGGAGCTGCCGGAGCTGCCGCATGCGCACAGGGCGAACATCATTGCGAGAATCAGGAAAAATGCGATTGTCTTTTTCATTGTCTTGCGTCCCTTCTGTTCATTTTTTGTTTTCTATGGGGTAGAACGTTTTCAACACCCAACGTTCTACGTTGGATGATTAAAGGATAAGCGTTAAGAAAAGAAAAGTCAACCATTTTTGTCAAATTCAATAAATTTTCGGTAACTTCGATAAATTCAAACACTGGATTTTTAGCGAAATAGCCAAAAAGTTTAACAAATTTTTGTCGAAGTCTTGCTCTGCTATCGCTTTAAAACGATTATCTTGACTTTCCCGGGTCTAATTGTTAAAATTAATAGTCAAGAAAATGCAATTCATGACTTGGAAGGATCAACTATGCCAGAGAAAAAGGCGAACAAATCGAGTGTCCCCTCTGCTGTTCAGCAGACCATCAACTACCTGACCGGCGCGATCATGCGCCGGGAATATACCCCCGGCAGCAAAATCCCCACGGAAAACGACCTGGCCGATCTGGTGGGCGTCTCGCGCAACACCGTGCGGGAGGCGGTGAAGATCCTGGTGTTTATGGGCGTTCTGGAGATCCGGCGCCCGGAAGGGACCTTTGTCTGCTCCGGTTTTTCCAATTCTCTCATCGACCCCATGCTCTACGGGATCATTCTGAACCAGGGCGACAGCTATGACGGTCTGATGGAGCTGCGGGAGATGATGGAAGTTGGCGTATTGCGCATTGTGATGATGAAGGCCGCTGATGAGGAGATTGAAAAGCTCCGGGAGCCTCTGACCCGTCTAAAGGACGCCTGCATGGCCGAAAAGCCCGATCTGGACACGGTATTTTGCGCTGACAACCGCTTTCATGAGGAGATCAACGAGCTGGGCGGCAACGAGATGGTGAACAAAATCAGCAACATGGTGCGCACACTGACCCATGCCATGCGCTATGAGAGCGTGGAGCACATGCTGAAAAACGACCGGGCGGACGAACTGTATTACGCCCACGAGCGGATATTCACCATGCTGAAAAACCGCGATACGGAGGATCTGAACCACAAGGTCCGCTCCACCTATTTTGTCAACGGCCAGCCCCTCAGCTGAGCCAAATGGGAGAGTGGAAAACCCGCCGCTGCGCGCTTTGCGCCTGCAGAGGCGGGGTTTTTGCATAGCCTATCCTTTCCGGGAAATGCTATCCGGGAGGTGATTTTTATGTTCGGCGTGATCATGAGCATTCTGGCGGGGGCCGCCATGAGCTTTCAGGGGGTAATCAACACCCGGCTCAGTGACAGGATCGGCCTGTACGAGTCCAACGCCTTTGTCCAGGGCACAGCCTTTCTGCTGGGGCTGATCGCCTGCTGGATTATGGGCAAAGGCAATTTTTCCGCCATCCGGGAAGTGAATTGGGTATATTGGACCGGGGGCGTGCTGGGCCTTGTCATCACCATTACGGTCATGCTGTCCATCGGGCAGCTGAGCCCTACCTACGCCATCTCCATCATCCTGATCTCCCAGCTGCTGGTGGCCGCCGCCATCGACGCTTTCGGCCTCTTGGGCAGCGAAAAGGTACCCTTCGTCTGGAGCAAGTGGCTGGGCCTGGGGCTGATGATCGCCGGGGTACTGCTGTTCAAATGGGAAGGAACACAAGGCGCGGGCTGACCGGAAGGTCCCCCGCCTGCCGCCCTTTCCCCGCCGAAAAATTGCGTATCGTATTGACGGCGGGGCAAAAATATGGTAACATCTCAGGGTAAAAATAAACGGAGGTCTTAACCATGGAACATATCAAGACGATCAAAACCCGCAATCTCTGCGAGAGCGCCAAGAACGGCGGCTGCGGTGAGTGCCAGACTTCCTGCCAGTCCGCTTGCAAGACCAGCTGCGGCATTGCCAACCAGCAGTGCGAGAGCAGCAAGGACCGCAAGTAATTGCAGGTGCAAGAAATTGCAAGGTATTAAAATGCCGCCTTTAAGGGCGGCATTTTTACTATGAGTTCAAGGAGACAGAAACATGATCCATCAATATAAACTGGGCGGCTACAACATCGTGCTGGACGTCTGCTCCGGCTCCGTGCATGTGGTGGACGAGGTGGCCTACGATATGATCTCCCTCTTTGAGGGCAGCGACCGGGAGACCGTCATCAGTGCCATGGCGGAGAAGTACGCCGGCCGGGAGGGTATCACCCGCCGGGACCTGGAGGAGTGCTACGACCAGGTGGCAGCGCTCCGGGACGCGGGGCAGCTTTTCACCCCCGACACCTTTGAGCCCATGGCGGGCAGCCTGAAGGAAAAGACCGCCGGGGTGGTCAAGGCCCTGTGCCTGCATGTGGCCCACACCTGCAACCTCAACTGTGCCTACTGCTTTGCCAGCCAGGGCAAATATCACGGCGAGCGGGCGGTGATGAGCTTTGAGGTGGGCAAGCAGGCCCTGGATTTTCTCATCGCCAACTCCGGCACCCGCCGGAATCTGGAGGTGGACTTCTTCGGCGGCGAGCCGCTGATGAACTTCCAGGTGGTCTAGGATCTGGTGGCCTACGCCCGGAGCATTGAGAAGGAACACCACAAGAATTTCCGCTTTACCCTGACCACCAACGGCCTGCTGATCGACGAGGATGTGATCGACTTTGCCAACCGGGAGATGAGCAATGTGGTGCTCAGTCTGGACGGCCGCAAGGAGATCCACGACCGCTACCGGGTGGACTACGCCGGAAACGGCAGCTGGGAGCGGATCGTCCCCAAATTTCAGAAGCTGGTGGCCGCCCGGGGCGGAAAGAACTATTACATGCGGGGCACCTTCACCCACGCAAACCCCGATTTTCTCCAGGACATACAGCAGATGCTGGATCTGGGCTTCAGGGAGCTGAGCATGGAGCCGGTGGTCTGCGCTCCCGGCGACCCCTCCGCCCTGACGGAGGAGGACTTCCCCGTTGTCTGCCAGCAGTACGAGAAGCTGGCGGAGCTGATGCTCCGGCGGGACAAGGAGGGTAAGCCCTTCACCTTCTACCATTACATGCTGGATTTAAGCGGCGGCCCCTGCATTTATAAGCGCATTTCCGGCTGCGGCTCCGGCACCGAGTACATGGCCGTCACCCCTTGGGGGGACCTGTACCCCTGCCACCAATTTGTGGGCGACGAGAAATTCAAGCTGGGCAACATCTGGGACGGTGTGACCAACACGGAACGCCGGGCCGAATTTGCCGCCTGCAATGTCTACGCCCACCCCGAATGCCGGGACTGCTGGGCCAGGCTCTACTGCTCCGGCGGCTGCGCCGCCAACGCCTACCACGCCACCGGCGCCATCACCGGCATTTACGAATACGGCTGCCGGCTGTTCCGTAAGCGCATGGAGTGCGCCATCATGGTGGCCGCGGCCAGAGCGCTGGACGCACAGGACGCATGAACACCCCCATCTGCGACTTTGCCCGCCGCTACGCAGAGAGCGGCGCTTTGCGGCTGCACATGCCGGGGCACAAGGGCGCGGCCCTGCTGGGGCCGGAGCCCTATGATCTGACGGAGATCGACGGGGCGGACAGTCTGTATGAGGCCTCCGGCATCATCCGGGAAAGTGAGGAAAACGCCTCCGCCCTCTTCGGCTGCACCACCCTCTATTCCACGGAAGGCTCCTCCCTCTGCATCCGCGCCATGTTGTATCTCACGGTCATCTATGCCCGGCAAAAGGGGCAGCGCCCCCTGATCGCCGCCGGGCGAAACGCCCACAAGGCCTTTGTCAGCGCGGCGGCCCTGCTGGATCTGGATGTGACCTGGCTTTACCCGGAGGAAAAGGAGTCCTACCTCACTTGCAGGCCCGCCCCGGAAAAGCTGGACGCCTTTCTGGCCCAGGCCCCGGAAAAGCCCGCGGCGGTATATATCACCAGTCCGGACTATCTGGGAAACACGGCGGATATTCAGGGCCTTGCCCGGGTCTGTCACCGGCACGGGGTGCTCCTGCTGGTGGACAACGCCCACGGCGCTTATCTGAAATTTCTGCCCCGCTCCCGGCACCCCATGGACCTGGGGGCCGATTTGTGCTGCGATTCCGCCCACAAGACCCTGCCGGTGCTGACCGGCGGGGCTTACCTGCATATCGCGTCCGGCCTGCCGGAGCTGTTTCTCCGTCAGGCAAAAAACGCCCTCTGTCTCTTCGGCTCCACCAGCCCCTCCTACCTGATCCTCCAGTCTCTGGACCGGGCAAACCCCTATCTGGCTGAGGGCTGCCGGGAGAGGCTTGCCTCCTTCACGGAAGAGACGGCAGCGCTGAAAGACCGGTTCATCGGTCACGGCTATACCCTGATTGGGGATGAGCCGCTGAAGCTGACCCTGGCCGCGAAGGAATACGGCTACAGCGGCACGGCCCTTGCGGCGCTGCTGCGGGAAAAGAACATTGTCTGCGAGTTTGCGGACCCAGATTTTCTGGTGCTGATGCTGACAACCGAGACCGGCCATGAGGGCCTAAAGCAGCTGGAAAAGGCCCTGCTGTCCCTCCCCCGCCGTCCCGCCGTTGCGGAAAAGGCCCCGGGCTTTTGCCGGGCGGCACGGGTGATGTCTATCCGGAAGGCTATCCTGTCCCCCAGCGAGATCGTCCCCGCCGCAGAGAGCGCTGGGCGGGTGCTGGCCGCCGCCAATGTGGGCTGTCCCCCCGCCGTGCCCATCGTCGTCTGCGGCGAGCGGATCAGTGATGCTGCCCTCCGCTGCTTTGCCTACTACGGGATAATAGAATGCAGTGTGGTATTATAAGCAAAGAAAAAAGCAGCTCCGCTGCTTTTTTCTTTGCTATTCTTTTTTCAATCCGTTGATGCCCTCAAAACAGAGTATGCCCAGGGTTCTGGAGATCTCCTCAATGGACTGGCGGCGCTCGGAGTTAAACCAGCTCTGGTAGACGGAGAACAAGCCGGAAAAGGTGAAGTCCACCATCACATTGAAGGTCGCCTCGTCAATGCCACTGAAAGCGGCGTAGGACTCTCTGACCTTCTGTTTGAGCATTCCGCTGACCTTGGTGAGCAGATTGGAGCTTCGGTCCGCTTTCATCAGCGGCTCGTAAAAATCCATATCCGCGTTGATGATGGCGCTGAGCCGGGAAAACAGCAGATAGGGCTCCTCGACCAGTCTATCCGGCGGCAGGTCCCGGATAGCCGCCTCAAAGGTCTCCACGATCTCGTTTTCTGTCTCTTCCACGATCATGTAGACGCCGGAATAGTAGCTGTAAAAGGTCTTGCGGTTGATGTCTGCCAGCTCCGCGATATCCTTGACCGTGATATCCTCCAGCTTTTTTACGGAGAGCAGCTGCGCAAATGCGTTGCGTATCGCTTTTTTCGTGCGGATCACCCGTCTGTCCATAAGCCCCTCCCGAAATTATACGTTTTTTGCCATATCTGTTACTTTTACCTCATTTAACGCTTTTTTATGGTAAAAGCAGCAGCTTTTATCCACTTTGCCCATTGCGGAATAGATTTGTTTATATTATACTACACACCTGTTACAAAAGTAAATGTTCCATTTGGGAGAAGACAGATGAAAGTTCTTTTATTAAGCTGCAGCACCGGCGAGGGGCACAACAGCGCGGCCTACGCCCTCCAGGAAGAGCTGGAGAGCCGGGGCGTGGACTGCGTATTGGCAGACCCGGTGGCCTTCGGCAGCGAAAAGGCCCGGAAAGCTGTGGCCAGTGCCTATAACAATATTATCAAAAAGGTCCCGGCGGCCTTCGGCATGATCTACAAGGTGGGAGACTGGTACAGCGCCCATGAGCTGCCCTCCCCCATCTATTACGCCAATTCCCTGTATGCGGACAACCTCTGCGCCTTTATTGAAGATCAGGGCTTTGACCTGGTGGTCTGCACCCATCTGTACGCCATGGAGGCCATGACTTATATCCACAAAAAAGGGATGCTGTCCGTGCCCTGCTACGGGGTTTTGACGGACTATACCTGCATCCCCTTTTTCTCCGACACCCAGCTCACCGGCTATTTTATCCCCCACGAGGAGCTGAAGCCGGAGGTGGCGGCCCAGGGCATCCCTGCCGAGCGCATTTTCTGCACCGGCATCCCGGTCAGTCCCCGCTTCACCCGGCCCATGACCAAACAGGAGGCCAGAAACTATCTGGTGCTGGAGCAGGACCGGAAGCTTATCCTGGTGATGACCGGCGGCGTGGGCTGCGGGAATGTGTCGGAGCTGTGTGAAAAGCTCCTGTCCCATGCCGACGAGCGCAGCTGCATCCAGGTGCTCTGCGGCAGAAACAGCGAAATGAAGGAGAAAATTGATTCGGCCTTTGCCCGGGATCCCCGGGTGCAGACCGTGACCTTTACCAGGAAAGTGGACGTCTATATGAAGGCGGCGGACGTGCTGATCACCAAGCCCGGCGGCATATCCAGCAGCGAGGCGGCCACCGTGGGCATCCCTCTGGTTCTGGCCATGGGCATACCGGGCTGCGAGACGAAAAACTGCGAATTTTTCGCCGCACACGGCATGGCCGTCAAGGCCGATACGCTGGACGAAGCGGCAAGCTCCGCCTGGTACCTGGCAAGAAACGAAAAAGCAGCGGAAAGGATGGTAACGATGCAGCAAAAAACGATCCACGCAGACGCGGCCCGGCATATTGCGGACATCCTCATGGGGGTGAGCGCGCAATGAGTCGGGGAATGTGGATGCTCTTCATCCTGATCGGTTTTGCCATGGGCGGGATCATGTATGGCCGCATCCTGCCGGAAAAGCTGGCCCACACGGACATCTGCGCCCTGAGTCCGGACCACAACCCCGGCGCCTCCAACGTGTTCACCTACTGCGGCTGGAAGATGGGGCTGCTGTGCCTTGCGCTGGACATGGGCAAGGGCTTTCTCCCGGTGTTCACCGCCTGCCAGCTGTCCGGCGGGGACCTTACCGACCCCATGATCGCGCCGCTGATGCTCGCACCGGTTCTGGGCCACGCCCTGGCCCCCTTCAGCCGGAAAAAAGGCGGAAAAGCCATCGCCTGCGCCTTCGGCGTGCTGCTGGGCCTGCTGCCCGGCTCCGCCGCCGTTTTCGTCCTGGCTTTTCTGTATATTCTGTTTTCCACCCTGGTCAAAATCAATCCCCACCGGAGGCGCAGCATCGTCACCTTTTCCCTTTTTGGCCTTATCACCCTGGTCGGCGGGATCTTCAAATCCCATTTCCCGGTAGGCCTGGGCTGTGTGCTCATCTCCGCGGTCGTGGTCATCAAGCATCTCCCCCGCTTCGATCAGGAGCCGGCCGGGGAACAGGAAAAGCTGCACTCCACGCTGTAAGCGGGCAATTAGTTAACATAATTTTATTTCCATAATACTGTTAACATAATCTCGTTCTTCATTTGGCAGAAGAACGAGATTTTTTGTGTTCATCCTTCTCTATTCGATTTTTTAACGCATTTCTAACACATCAGCGTTTATCTTCTGTTCATACAATGGAGTGCGACCCGAAATCTTTTTCAAGGAGCTGAGCATATGGCAACATTCATTATCGGTCTGGCCATTCTGATCGTCGGCGCCGCGGTGTATGGGCGCTTCTGTGAACATATTTTCCGCCCCGACGACCGGCAGACGCCCGCGTACACAAAGCAGGACGGCGTGGACTACATCCCCATGGCCAAGTGGAAAAACCAGTTGATCAATCTGCTGAACATCGCCGGTACCGGCCCCATTATCGGCCCGATCCAGGGGATACTGTTCGGGCCGATCGCCTTTATCACCATCCCCATCGGCAACATCATCGGCGGGGCCATGCACGATTACTTTTCCGGCATGATCTGTCTCCGGGACGGGGGCAGCCAAATGCCCGACATGATCCGCAAATATACCAACAAGGGCGTTTTCACTGTGTACAATGTGTTTGCCTGTGTTTTGCTGCTGTTGGTGGGCGCGGTATTCATCTACACCCCCGGCGATATCGCGGCCGTGCAGGTCTTCGGCTTTGACGGCGCGGCCAGCTCTGTCTCCACCTGGGTCATTTACGGCGTGATCTTTGCCTATTACCTGATCGCCACCGTTTTCCCCATTGACGCCATCATCGGCAAGATCTACCCCATTTTCGGCGCCATTCTGATGTTCTCCGCCGTTGGGGTGTTTATCGGCCTGTTTGCCAAGGGTTATCCCCTGCTGAACCTGTGGGACAACTGGAACGGCGCCCTGTTTGCCTACGGGGATTATTTCGGTGCCAACCACTTCATCCCCATTTTCTTCATCACGGTGGCCTGCGGCATTCTGTCCGGCTTCCACTCCACCCAGACCTCCATTATCTCCCGCACCATGAAGAGCGAAAAAGAAGGCCGGGGGACCTTCTACAACATGATGGTCCTGGAAGGCTTTATCGCCATGGTGTGGGCCGCCGGAGCCATGGGCGTGTATAACCTGGGCTTACAGACCGCCGATCCCTCTCTGGCCACCCAGACCATCGGGATCATTTCCCGGGACATTCTGGGCAATGTGGGCGGCATCATCGCCCTGCTGGGCGTCATCGTGCTGCCTATCACCTCCGGGGACACCGCCCTGCGGGGCCTGCGGCTCATCATCGCGGACACCTTCCACATCGACCAGAGCTCCAATACCAGGCGTCTGGCCCTGTCCTCGGTCATCTTCGCCCTGGTGGCCGTGATCCTGGTCTTCGCCAAGATGTCCCCCTCCGGCTTCAATACCCTGTGGAGATACTTCGCCTGGTCCAACCAGACCCTGTCCCTGTTCGCCTTTGCCGCTATCGTGGTCTGGATGTTTGAAAACAACAAAGGCAAATGGAGCTGGGTCCCGCTGATCCCCGCCGCCTTTTATGTGTTCGTCACCGTGACCTATATCACCAACGCCCGTATCGGCTTCAACATCCCCTGGAACATTGCCTATGTCATCGGCGCTGTGAGCGCGGTGATCTACGTCGGTCTCCTTCTCTGGTACGGCAAAAAGAGAAAGAGCAGAGTGCTGTATACCCTTTAACAAAAAGGCCGGAGCAAACTCGCTCCGGCCTTTCAAGGCGTCGAACTCTTTCGACGCCTTGAAAACTTATTCAGGAGTATTCAAAAATACTCCTGAAT
>SAMEA3663015__coassemble_708_pt1 | contig 11996 bp, 11 predicted proteins | sample SAMEA3663015__metabat2_high_PE_021 | metagenome-assembled genome bin SAMEA3663015 (sample SAMEA3663015) | pig gut metagenome | biome: pig gut; feature: pig-associated habitat; material: faeces | place: France | collected 2012
CGGCATCTGCAACCTGCGCATGGACGACACCAACCCCGCCAAGGAGGACACCGAATATGTAGACGCCATCCAGGAGGATATCCACTGGCTGGGCTTTGACTGGGGCGACAGGTTCTATTACGGCTCCGACTATTTTGAGCAGACCTATGAATACGCCATTGAGCTGATCAAAAAGGGTCTGGCTTATGTCTGCGAGCTGACCCCCGACCAGTTCAGGGAATACCGGGGCGACACCACCCATCCTGCCGTCAGCCCCTGGCGGGACAGGCCCATTGAAGAGAGCCTGGACCTGTTCCAGCGCATGAAAAACGGCGAGTTTGAAGAGGGCAAGTACACCCTCCGGGCCAAGATCGACCTGGCCAGCGGCAACTTCAACATGCGCGACCCGGTGCTCTACCGCATCCGCTATATCGAGCATCACCGTCAGGGCACCAAGTGGTGCATCTTCCCCATGTACGACTTTGCCCACCCCATTCAGGACGCTCTGGAGGGCATTACCCACTCCCTCTGCTCTCTGGAGTATGAGGCCCACCGCCCCCTGTACGACTGGGTGGTCTCCAACGTGTCCATCCCGGGCATCAAGCCCCGGCAGATCGAGTTTGCCCGGCTGGGCATCAACTACACGGTCATGTCCAAGCGCAAGCTGCGCCAGCTTGTGGAGGAAAAGCGGGTCTCCGGCTGGGATGATCCCCGTATGCCCACCCTCTGCGGCCTGCGCCGCCGGGGCTACACCGCCAAATCCATCCGGGATTTCTGCGAGCGCATCGGCGTGGCCAAGGTGGACTCCACCGTGGACTGGGCCCTGCTGGAAAGCTGCCTGCGGGACGACCTGAATGAAAACGCCAAGCGCGTTATGGCCGTGCTGCACCCGGTCAAGCTCACCATCACAAACTACCCCGAGGGGCAGAGCGAGCTGCTCACCGTGGAGAATAACCCCCTCAAGCCCGAGGAGGGCACCCGGCAGGTCAGCTTCTCCCGTGATCTGTGGATCGAAGCGGACGACTTCATGGAAGTCCCTGTTCCCAAGTATAAGCGCCTGCACCCCGGCTTTGAAGTCCGTCTCAAAGGCGCATACCTTGTCACCTGCACCGGCTGCGTGAAGGACGAAAACGGCAATGTGACTGAGATTCTCTGCGAATACGACCCCATGAGCCGGGGCGGCGACCCTGCCGACGGCCGCAAGGTCAAGGGCGCTACCATCCACTGGGTGGACGCCGCCACCTGCGCCGACGCGGAGGTGCGGATCTACGACTATCTCTTCAACGATCCCGATCCCGACGGACAGGGCAAGAATTTCCTGGACTGCCTGAACCCCGAAAGCCTCACTGTGCTGCAGGGCTGCAAGGTGGAGGCCTGCCTCGCCCAGATCCCCATGCCGGAGAAGGGCAAGAACTCCGAGAGCTTCCAGTTCATGCGCCAGGGCTATTTCTGCCTGGACAACCGGGACGCCGCTCCCGGACACCTGGTGTTCAACCGGGCCGTCGCGCTGAAAGAGAGCTTCAAAAAGTAAACCAAAGGATAACGAAAGAATCCCGTATCCGGAAAGTTTTCCGGATACGGGATCTTTTTCTGTTTACTTATGTATGCAATATTTACCGGGTCAGGTCGATCATGTAATCCGCCCCATCGCCCAGCACGGTGGAGGGCAGCTCGCCGTTCCACTGCTTGATCCAGTAGTAGCGGAGCAGTGACTCCGTCAGAGACTCGGAAATGCGCTTGTTCATCTCCGCTTCCTTCTCACCGGCGTAGAGGGCGGCCTCAGCCTGAACCTTCACGACCTCCAGATCGGCGTTGGCGGCAATGATGGCCTTCTCCGCCTCGGCGTTGGCGGCGATGACGGCGCGCTTTGCGGTGGCCTCTTCCTCCATGGTCTTCTGGGCCTGCTCAGTCTCGGCGGTCAGCTTATTCTGGGCCGCCACCTGCTTGGCCTCCACAGCCGCGGTGAAAGCGTCTGTGAAGTCGATATCCTCAATGGCGATGGACACGATGGTGATGCCGTACTCCTTCATGTCCGCCGAGGTGCTCTCCGCGATCTGGTCGGAGAGGGTGTTGCGTTTGGCGATCAGATTCTCCGCCGAATACTGGGAAAATACCGCCTTGGTGTTTTCCAGAATACGGGGGTACATCACGTTGTCATAGTAGTTGATGCCCACCGTCTTGTACAGCTCCTGGGCTGTCTCCTGGTCAATGCAGAAGTTGACGGACAGGTTCAGGTCCACCTGCTGAATGTCGCTGGAAAAGGCGTTGGTGCTGATCTGCACCTTCTGGGTGCGGTTGTCCATCTTCACCACGTTCTGCCAGGGCAGGATGAAGTGGGCGCCGGCGCTGATGGTCCGGTCCTCCACCCGGCCAAAGGTGGTAAGGATCCCGGTGTAGCCGGTGGGAACCACGGTGATGCTGCTGAGAACCACGGCCAGGATCAGCACGGCCAGCGCCGCAAACTGCTTTTTGCCCGTTTTCCACACTTTGGGTCCTTTTTTCACATGGGTCTTCCCCTTGGCGTCGGTGTAGACCTCGTCGTTTTCCGTGGTAAAGCCCAGGGCAAAAAACAGTACCACTGCCAGAATCAAACCCAATACAAGAATTGCCATATCTTTCCCCTTTCTGTGTCTTCTTCGGTTTCCTTCTCTGTCTTCATTATACCATTAAAACAGGCCGGACACAAGCTCTGCCAGGGGGAAATACAGGATCGGCAGGAAGATGGCGGGCAGCATGTCCCCCACCTTGATTTTTTCTTGCCGCAGCCCCAGGAGATTGATGGCCATGCCGATGAACAGCGCGCCGCCCACGGCGGACATCTCCGTCACCACCTGGGTACTGAGCACCGGCGCGGCCAGGCCCGCAAGCAGGGCGATGGCCCCCTGGAACACCAGCACCGTCACCGCCGACAGGAACACCCCCGGGCCAAGGGCCGCGGCAAAGACGATGGAGCTGACAAAGTCCATGGTGCTTTTGGCAAAGAGAATGCTGTAATCCTTGTTCAGCCCCGCCTGAATGGAGCCGATCACCGCCATGGTGCCCACGCAGAACAGAATACTGGTGGAGACGAAGGCCTCCGCGAAATGGCCGCCGCCGAAGCGGGTTCCCGCCAGTTTATCCTTGATTTTGTCGCCGGAGCCGTTGATCCGGTCGTCCAGGTGCAGGGCCGTGCCGATGATCGTGCCCAGGACGAGGCATACCATGACAATAAGGATGTTGCTGGTGACAATGGCGCTCTGCACGCCGATGACCATGGTGACCAGGGCGATGCAGGTCATGACCGCCTTGGTGTAGCGTTCCTTGATCCGGCTGCCGCACAGTATTCCGATCAGTCCTCCGATGATCACCGCCACGGCGTTAACAATTACAGCAAGCATGTGAATCTTCCTTCTTTTTCTACGATGTTTTGTATTTTAACACATTGCTGTGATGTAATCAAGCGCGGGACCGGCAGGGCAAAACTGCATTTTAAACTTGTCCTTTGGCCATTTTGCTGGTATAGTGTCTTTATCAGACACAAGGAGGGAATCACATGTCCGTTTTTGATAATGTTGAAAAAAATCTGATCGAGCGAGGCTATACCGTAAAAGTTTTCGCCACCGGGGCCGAGGCCGCGGCTTATCTGGACAAGGAGATCGACGGCGTGACCGTGGGGATCGGCGGCTCTGCCACCGTGCGGGATATTGGCCTGTACGAGCTGCTGGAGAAGCACAATGAGGTCATCTGGCACTGGAAACAGGAGCCTGGCCCCGCCCGTATTGCCGCCATGAACACCGATGTCTACCTCTGCTCCGCCAACGCCCTGGCCGAGAGCGGCGAGATGGTCAATATCGACGGCGCCGGAAACCGGGTTGCCGCCACCCTGTTCGGCCACAAAAAGGTCTATTTCCTGATCGGCAAGAACAAACTGGTCCCCAGCTTCCATCAGGCCGTTGACCGGGCGCGGAACGTGGCCGCCCCCAAGCGGGCTCAGCAGATGAACGCCAAGACCCCCTGCGCCGCCAAGGCCGACAAGTGCTACGACTGCAAGAGCCCCGGCCGTATCTGCCGCGGCATGGTGACCCTCTGGGGCCCCATGATGGTCTCCGAGGCCGAAGTGATCCTTATCGAAGAGGATTACGGCCTTTAATAATCTAAAATCCATATTCAGCTTCCGCATGGACGGTCTTTGACCGTCCATGCGGCTTTTTTTCAGCAAAAAGCTTGTCTGTTCCCGAAGAGAATTTTTCTAAAGTATGACAAGGGGACAAAATTGTTTGACAATCTGCACTCTCCGTTATAATATAATCTCAAGAAAACAAGCCGGAGGAAAGATATGGATCCGATTGTAAGAGTTCCCATTGTCAGCCAGGTGGAAGAGCGAATACGAGCCTTGATTGAGAGCAAAAAATACACAGCGGGAATGAAGCTTCCCACAGAGAATGAATTGTGCCAGAGCATGAACGTGGGCAGAGGGACCGTTCGTGAAGCCCTGCGGCTTCTGCAGGCCAAGGGTCTGGTTGAGATCAAGCCCGGCAGAGGGGCCTTTGTGGCGTCAGGCACGGAAGTGGACGCAAACCCTGTGGTCTGGCTTGTGCAGAACGAAAAGGAACTGCGCGACGCCATCGAGGTGCGCAATGCGCTGGAGCCTTTTGCGGTCAGAAAAATGGCCGAGACCGCCAACGAGGATGCGCTGTACGAGCTGAAGAAGATCCACGCCGCCTTTCTCGCGGCGGTAAAAAACGGCGATACTGTGAAAATCGCGGAACTGGACGAGCTGTTTCACAGCCTGATCGTCAAGGAGAGCGGAAATCAGCTGCTGAACGAAATCAATGTCCACCTGCTCCAGGGGATGCACACCTTCCGCAGCAAAACATTTACCGTGCCGGAAAATGTTCAGAACGCCGTTGAACCCCACACAAAGATCATGGCCGCCATTCTTGCCCGGGACGGTGCCGCCGCGGAGCGGGAAATGCGCAAGCATCTGAAAATGGTGGACGAGGATTTGTCCAGCAGCATCAAAGCGTATATGCATATTGAATAAAGTCAAAATAGAACAAAACCGAAAAAGCAGCTTGCCTTGGTCAATTCGTCCAAAATGCAAGTTGTTTTTTTGTCGTAAAAATCAATTGATAATTTTCCGAGAAAGGATATACTTTTTGTTAGATGTCATACAATTTCATCGGTAAACATCAAAAAGAAAATGGAGGAAAAAACATGAAAAAACTGATTGCGCTTCTGCTTGCATTGTGCATGGTTTTTGCCCTGTGCGCCTGCGGCGGCACGACTGAGGCCCCTGCTGCGGAAACCCCGGCACCCGAGGCCCCCGCTGAGGAAACTCCCGCCGAAGAGCCCGGCATCGAGCCTGTAACCCTGACCATCTACTCCCCCGGCAACGAGAACTCCGTTCCCACCAAGACCATTATTGAGTATGCCCGCCTGGTAAGCGAAGCTTCCGACGGAGCCATCACCCTGGACGTCCACCACTCCAACGAGCTGGGCAACGACGCCGAGGCCATCGAGTCCACCCGTATGGGCACCATCGACATCATCTTTGCTGGCACTTCCGGCTTCACCGCCTTCTATGAGCCCGCCAAGATCCTTGACCTGCCCTTCCTGTTCGACGACGCTGAGGAAGCTTACGAAGTGACCAACGGCGAGATCGGCGAGAAGATCTTCGAGAACTTCCCCCAGTTCGGCCTGATCTACCTGGCTGAAGGCGACAACGGCATGCGCCACATCTCCACCACCAACCGCCCGATCCACACCGCTTCTGACGTGGCCGGCCTGAAGATCCGTGTACCGACCAGCCAGCTGTACCTGGACGTTTGGGAAGCTCTGGGCGCCACTCCCATTGCTCTGGCTCTGCCTGAGCTGGCTCTGGCTCTCTCCAACGGCACTGCCGAAGGCCAGGACAACGCCACCTACCACCTGGTTGCCAACGCTACCTATGATGACATCAAGTACTTCTCCAACATCAACTACATGTGGATGGGCTGCACCATGGCCGTCAACAGCGTGACCTGGAGCAAGCTGGATCCCGCTGTGCAGCAGATCCTGGCTGAGCAGGCCAAGGTTGCCGCCAAGTACAGCTTCGACACCATCGCCCAGGACAACGAGACCGCTACCAAGACCCTGCAGGATGCAGGCGTCGAGTTTGATTTCGAGCCCGACATCCAGTCCTTCAAGGATATGCTGGGCGGCGCCGAGTACTATCAGCGCTACGTCAACGAGACCTGGTTCAACCAGGAGCTGCTGGATCAGATCCTTGCCCACTGATTTGCAGGTTTTCAGATTCGCTGCGTTAACAGAGAACAAATAACATTATAATTGCATAGGCTTTTTGCCTATGCAATTATAATATGGAGAAGACTACTATGAAAATAATAAAAAAAATATCTGCCGTCATCTCCAAAGCTGCTGAGATCATCTGCATGCTGATGATTGCGGGCCTGGTTGTGGTAATTGTGGGCGAATTGATCAACCGCAACATCTTCAACGGTTCCAACCGGGCCACCATTGAGATCTGCGGCATTCAATTTTTGTGGATGGCCTTTATCGGCATCATCCCCTTGTATCACGGGAGCGGCCTCATGCGTCTGGACTTTCTGGTCAGCCGGGTCCACGGTGCGGCCGGAGAAGTGCTGTATTTTATCAACAAGCTCTTCAGCTTCGGTCTGGGTGTGGTCATGGTCATCGCCTTTATCGCCCAGTACCCCTATGTCAGCACCCGCTTTTACTCCACTTTCTCTTTCCCCCTGGCCTACACCATTCAGTACATTCCCATGGCCATTGCCGGCGTATACATGGCCTTTGAGACGGTCATTCAGGTTCTGGACCGCATTCTTCAGCTTGCCGCCGGCCGCCACGAAAATCAGGCAGGAGGGAATCTGGCATGATAATATTTCTGATCGCCTTTGCAGTACTGCTGGTCATCGGCGTTCCCATCAGCATTTCCATCGGCGCTTCCGCGGTTTTGGGCTGCCTCTCTCTGGGCTATCCCCTTGTGGTTATCGGCCAGAAGATGGTCAGCGGCATTGACTCCTTCCTGCTCATCGCGGTTCCCCTGTTCATTCTGGCGGGCAACCTGATGAACGCGGGCAAGATTACGGAGAAAATTTTTGACACGGCCAAGGAGCTGGTGGGCTGGATCCCCGGCGGTCTGGGCCACGCCAACGTTGTGGCCAGCATTATCTTTGCCGGCATGTCCGGCTCCGCTGTGGCAGACGCCGGCGGTCTTGGCGCCATTGAGATGGAGGCCATGCGCAAAAACGGCTATGACGACGACTTTGCCAGCGCGGTTACTGCCTCATCCTCCGTCATCGGGCCAATCTTCCCACCATCAATTCCTTTGATCATCTACGGCAGTGTGGCCAGCGTCAGCGTGGACAAGCTGTTTATGGGCGGCGTTATGCCGGGCCTGCTGATGGGTCTGCTGCTGATGGTTCTGATTTTCATCTACGCCGTCAAGCGGGGTTATGAGCGCCACCCCTTCAATCTGAAAGCCCTTCTGCGGCAGTTTGCCGGTTCCATTCTGGCCCTGATCACGCCGCTGATCATCCTCTCTGGCTTCGTTCTGGGCTGGTTCACCCCCACTGAGGCCTCCAGCATCGCCGTGATCTACTCTCTGATCATCGCGCTGCTTGTCTACAAGACCCTGACCTGGAAGTCCTTTCTGAAGTGCCTGAAGGATTCTGCCATCTCCTCCGCCAATACACTGCTGATTATCGGCACCTCCACCCTCTTCACTTATGTCATGGCCATGGAAGGGATCTCCCGTCAGATCTCCGGCTTTATTCTGGGCATCAGCTCCAACCCGGTCATCATCCTGCTTGCCATCAACATTCTTCTGCTGATCCTCGGCATGATTATGGAGCCCGGCGCGATTCTGACCCTGATGCTTCCGGTTCTTTTGCCCATCGCCAACGGTTTGGGCTTGAATCTTGTCCACTTTGGTGTTATGATCGTTCTCAACCTGATGATCGGTCAGGTAACGCCTCCCTTCGGTGTCTGTCTGTTCGTCATCTCAGATGTGAATAAGATCAAACTGGAAAGCATGTACAAATCCATCATTCCGTTCTTAATACCGCTGATTGTGACATTAATCCTGGTGACCTATATTCCCGGCATCGTCACCTGGCTCCCCAATGCACTGTTGGCGTGATCAATAAGGAGACAAAGCTATGACAAAAGAAGAACTCACCCGCAAATGCAGGCAGCTGCGCAGAGACATCATCAACATGACGGCTGACGCGGCTTCCGGCCATCCCGGCGGCTCCCTGTCCATCGTGGAGATGCTGGCCTGCCTGTATTACAATACCATGAACGTGGACCCCGCCAATCCCCACTGGGAGGATCGGGACCGCTTCGTTCTCTCCAAGGGCCATTCCGCCCCGGCTCTCTACGCCGTGCTGGCTGACAAGGGCTTCTTCCCCCGGGAGGAGCTGAAAAACTTCCGTCAGCTGCACAGCATCCTTCAGGGCCATCCGGACGCCAAGAAGTGCCCCGGTGTGGACGCCTCCACCGGCTCTCTGGGCCAGGGCATCTCCATCGCCGTAGGCATGGCCATCGGCGCAAAGCTGGCCGGTAAGCCCCTCCAGGTTTACACTATCTGCGGCGACGGCGAGCTGCAGGAAGGTCTGGTCTGGGAAGCCTCTATGGCCGCTGCCCACTACAAGCTGGACAATCTCACCGTGTTTGTGGACAACAACGGCCTGCAGATCGACGGCGCCAACGACCAGGTTATGTCTTTGGGCAACCTGAGCGCCAAGTTTGCCGCCTTCGGCTATCAGGTCGTTGAAGTGGCCGACGGCAACGACCTTGCGCAGGTTCAGGCTGCTCTGGACTTGGAGCGCCAGCCCGGTAAGCCCAAGCTTATCCTCTGCCACACGGTTAAGGGCAAGGGCGTCTCCTTTATGGAAAATCAGGTTGGCTGGCATGGCAAGGCCCCCAATGCGCAGGAGCGCGAGCAGGCCCTTGCAGAATTGGAGGGTTGATATGAGCGAGAAGAAAGCAATACGCGTGGCCTACGGCGAGGCCCTGGCCGCACTGGGCGAAGAAAATGAAAAGGTAGTGGTGCTGGACGCCGATCTGGCCCATGCCACCATGACCGCAACCTTTGCCAACAAGTTCCCCCAGCGTTTCTTCAACGCCGGCATTGCCGAGGCCAACATGATCGACATGGCCGCCGGCCTGTCCACTATGGGCTTCATCCCCTTTGCCAGCACCTTTGCCGTCTTTGCCGGCCGCTGCTTTGACCAGATCCGCAACGGTGTCTCCTACCCGGGCTTCAATGTGAAGTTCGGCATGACCCACGCAGGCATTACCCTGGGCGAGGACGGCGGCAGCCACCAGGCCATCGAGGATGTGGCGCTGATGCGCGCCATTCCCGGAATGACCATCATTGTCCCCTGCGACGCGAAAGAGACCTGGCGCGCCGTCAAGGCCGCTTCCGAAATTCAGGGTCCTGTGTACCTGCGTCTGGCCCGTCTCCCCTCCCCTGTTTTCGAGGAGGAGATGCCCTTTGAGGTGGGCAAGGCCAATACCCTGAGAGAGGGTACGGACGTGGCCGTCTTTACCTGCGGCATCATGGTGGACGAGTGCCTCCAGGCAGCAGAGCAGCTGGCTGCCGAAGGCCTCAGCGTGGCTGTCATCAACATGCACACCATCAAGCCCCTGGACGAAGAAGCCGTTCTGCGTTTCGCCGCCTCCTGCGGGGCAGTGGCCACGGTGGAAGAACATTCCGTCATTGGCGGCCTGGGCGACGCTGTGGGCGATGTGCTGCTGCGCAGCCGCTGCGCTGTTCCCTTTGAGAAGATCGGCGTGCAGGACCGCTTCGGTCAGTCCGGCAAGCCCGACGATGTGCTGGCAGAGTACGGCCTGGATGTGGCCTCCATCGCTGCCCGTATCAAAAACTTTGTTGCGACAAAATAAGGAAAGGCAAAAACAATGAAAATTGCACTGATTAACGAAAACAGCCAGGCGGCAAAAAATGCCCAGATCGAGGCCGCGCTGAAAAAAGTGGTTGAGCCCATGGGGCACACTGTTTATAACTACGGCATGTACAGCGCAAGTGACGATGTCTCCCTGACCTATGTTCAGGCCGGTATTCTGGCCGCAATCCTGCTCAACAGCGGCGCGGCAGACTACGTGGTTACCGGCTGCGGCACCGGCGAGGGCGCCATGCTGGCCTGCAACAGCTTTCCCGGCGTGATCTGCGGCCATGTGGAAGATCCTGTGGACGCCTACACCTTTGCCCAGGTCAACGACGGCAATTGCGTGGCCATGCCCTTTGCCAAGGGCTGCGGCTGGGGCATGGAGCTGAACTGGGAGTACGTTTTTGAGAAGCTCTTCGGCTTCGGCAGCGGCAAGGGCTATCCCGCAGAGCGCGTGGTCCCCGAGCAGAACAACAAGAAGATCCTGGACTGCGTCCGTGAGCTCACTATGAACGATCTGATCGAATCTCTCCGGGCCATTGACAACATGGGTCCCAAGGAAGGGATCACCGACTGTGAGCACCTGGTGACCAGAGCGGTCGCCGCCCCCGGCTTCCGGAAGCATTTCTTTGAAAACTGCCAGTGCGACGCCATGAGAGCTTTTGTTGAGGAGCTCTGCAAATAAGCTCAAAAAACTTAAACAGACATCAGGACGAATGAAGCCTGATGTCTGTTTTCTTATTTAAAGATTACTTTTTCTTCACCGGGATCCAGATCTCACAATAATAGTTTTCATCCTGGGTTCCCTTTTCGTACTTTGTCGGGTCGTCATAATACTCCACACAGTAGCCTGCCGCAAAGGCATACTCTTTCAAGGCGGGCAGCCACTCGGTGTAGATCTTGGTGTTCACGTCCTGAAGGGCTGTGGGCATGGGTCCTCTGCAGGGGAACACGGCCCAGTCGAAAGCCGGGATGGTCCTGGTCACCAAGCCCGCAGGGATCTCTTTCCGGGGATCGTAGGGGTCGGCGATCAGGTATTCAAAGTTTTCCTGTCCCATCTCCAGATCAATATTGATGCCATAGCAGCCGCAGATCACCGCGCCCATGCCGCTCTGAAAATGCTCCTGCCAGAACAGGGGCACGTTCTCCTTTGCCCCTTCATAGGGGAAGGTCCTGGCGTTTGCCAGCACCGTAAACGCTTCTTTCTTCACGATCTTGTAGTCCATGAGATAGCCTCCTTCTAAGGAAATTTTGATTTTCAGCGGAGCAAAGGACTTGAGCAGCACCTCATCTTTGCGCACAGACGTAGGCGTCACCCCATGGAACCGGGTAAAAGCTTTGGTAAAACTATCCGGAGAGTCGTACCCGTACTTCATGGCAATATCGATCACCTTTTCATCCGTAACCAGCAGATCATTTCCGGCCAGGGCCAGTCTCCTGTTGCGGATATACTCCGACACGGTATAGCCGCAGAGCATGGAAAAGCCCTTTTGAAAATAGAACGAAGACACGCCCACGGCTTTGGCCACATCCTCTGCCGTGATGTTCTCGGTTATATGATCTTCCATGTACTGAATCGAGTTACCGATGATCGCCATCCATTCCATGTTTTTTCCTCCCTTGCTTCTGGCAGTATTCTATCTCATCGCATTCCCTTTTGCCCGACAATTCCTGCTCAGTTTTGTCTTTCTTTCCACCCTCAGCTTCGAAAAAGCCCCGCCGAAGTGGAAAGGGTGTTCCTAATACTAATCCCTGATAAAAAACTTTATTGGATTTCCGCGCAAAATTTGTGTCAGGCAAGGCGGCTTTCGCAGAGCATAATGGAAATATATGGTCAAGAAAGTCAACGCCGCATGACGCAAATTTTGCCGGAAAGCGTTGAATGTTTTTGTCAGGGATTAGTATAAAAGTTTCGGCGGGGCTGAATTGCTGTTCGGTTTTATTTGCGTTTTTGCTCAATGGCGTCAAGGAGAGCGGCGGCGGCCTGGCCGTCTCCCTGGCTGCGGCAAACTTCGCCGCCAATCCTCTGGCAACCCTGCCCGGCGCTATTTTCAGCGTCTGGCACAATATTTCCGGCTCTTTCTTCGCAAGCACCAGAAGAAT
>SAMEA3663015__coassemble_709_pt1 | contig 11982 bp, 10 predicted proteins | sample SAMEA3663015__metabat2_high_PE_021 | metagenome-assembled genome bin SAMEA3663015 (sample SAMEA3663015) | pig gut metagenome | biome: pig gut; feature: pig-associated habitat; material: faeces | place: France | collected 2012
GTACAGGGAGTATCCCGCGGCGGTCAAGAACGACAACGGCGGCATCAGCAATGTGCAGGTGTCCTATGGTCTTGCGCTCAAAGAGGGCTACACGGCGGCAAACTCCTCAAAGTATAAGGACACCATGGAGATCACCTTTACCGCCGACGGCGTGGTGAACAGCGGCAGCTTTGATGTGGACTTTGCCACCCTGCAATACAGCGGCACGGTGACCAGCACAGAGAGAAACAGCATCACCCACACCCTGAAATTCTGGCCCAAGGGCGACCGGACGACCACATGGACCTTCGGCAATTACAGTGACAGCTATATTCTCTATCTTGAAAACTTTACCGTCACCAGCGCCAAGGGCAGCGTTTACTTGAAAAACAGTTAAATAAAGAAGTGAGATGTGCATCAGCGCATCTCACTTCATTATTTTATGCTATGTTTCTTCTTTTTATGCTATGTTTCTTCTTTGTCCGCTTCAGGAGCATTACAGCTTGGAGATTGTGGGCTTTTGCCTCCCGGCCTTTTCCGGAACACGAAAAACCAGATGCCGATGGAGATGATAAAGGCCAGCACCAGACATACGATGCGGACCGCGGTGTAGGTTCCGGCCAGCAGGACTGCCAACAGGCCAAGTACGGCGGAGATGGCATACAGTACAGCCACGGCCTGCTTCTGGCTCAGGCCCATGGCCAGCAGCCTGTGGTGAAAATGGCCTTTGTCCGCATGGAAGGGGCTCTGCCCGTGGACAATGCGGCGGAAAAAGGCGAAAACCGTATCCGCAAGAGGAACAGACATTGCCAGCACCGGCACAAGGAAGGTGATGATGGCGTGGAATTTGAACATGCCCATGATGGAGACCGTGGCCAGAATAAAGCCCAGAAGCTGGGAGCCCACGTCGCCCATGAAGATTTTGGCCGGGTTCAGGTTAAAGGGGATAAAGCCCAGGCATGCGCCGGTGAGGGAGGCAAGGATCAGGGCCACGTTCGGCTCTGACACGAAAAGAGCCACCACCAGCATGGTCAGGGAGCTGATGGCCGACACGCCCACGGCCAGTCCGTCCAGCCCGTCGATCAGGTTCACCGCATTGGTGCAGCCTACGATCCAAAGCACCGTCAGCGGCACAGTCAGATAGCCGATGGGGATAAAGGCTTTGTCGGAAAAGACCAGGGGGTTGGATATCACGTCGAACACAATGCCGCTGCGGATGGCCACAAGGGCGGCCAGAATCTGTATACCGAACTTTACCCAGGCGTTCAGGCTGACGATATCGTCCACCGCGCCCATGGCGGCGATGATCACCGCGCCGATAAGCATACCCATGATCGGGGTGCTCATATCCACAAACACCAGTACGGAAAGAACAAAGCCGAAGAAAATAGCCAATCCGCCCATGCGGGGAATGGGGTGGTTGTGAACGCGCCGGTCGTCCTTGGGGACGTCGATTGCGCCCACCTTTTCCGCAAATTTTTTAACCGGAGGCGTCATAAAGAAGGAGATGCCGGCCGACAAAAGCACGGCCAGCAATAGCTTCAGCCACACAGTCATATTAGATAACATTCACTATCTCTCCGAATACTCTATATTTTAAAAAGGCTTTTCCACAAAGCCCACGCGCTTATAGACCTTGCGCAGGGTGCGGCGGGCGATGGCGCTGGCTTTCTTTGCGCCTTCGGTGTAGACCTCCTGGAGATAGGCCTTGTCGCTGATCATGCGCTGGGCCTCCTCGCGGATGGGGCGCAGGGTCTCGATGACGGCCTCGCCCACGGCGGGCTTGAATACGCCGTAGCCCTTGCCGTCAAACTCCCGCTCGATCTCCTCAAAGCTCTTGCCGGTAACGGAGGAGTAAATGCTCATCAGGTTGGCCACGCCGGGCTTCTCCTGGGGCGCGTAGCGGACGCAGTGCTCCGTGTCCGAGTCGGTGACGGCGCGCTTGAACTTGCGGGCGATCTCCTCCGGGGAGTCCATCAGGAATACGCAGCCCTGGGGGTCGGACTTGGACATCTTGGAAGTGGGGTTGCCCAGGCTCATGATGCGGGCGCCCACCTTGGGAATATAGGGCTCGGGGACCTTGAAGGTCTCGCCGTAGAGATTGTTGAAGCGGATGGCAATATCCCGCGTCAGTTCGCAGTGCTGCTTCTGATCCTCGCCCACAGGCACATAGTCCGCCTGATAGAGCAGAATGTCCGCGGCCATCAGGGCGGGGTAGGTGAACAGACCGCCGTTGATGTTCTCGGCGTTTTTCGCGCTCTTGTCCTTGAACTGGGTCATGCGGCTCAGCTCGCCGAACATGGTGTAGCAGTTGAGGATCCAGCCCAGCTCCGCGTGTTCATGCACATGGCTCTGGATAAAAAGGGTGTTCTTTTCCGGGTCAAGGCCGCAGGCGATATACTGAGCCAGCTGGGCCACGGAACGGCGGCGCAGCTCAGCGGGATTCTGCCGCACGGTGATGCTGTGCAGGTCGGCCATGAAGTAGTAGCAGTTGAACTCATCGGCCAACGCGGACCAGTTTTTCACGGCCCCCAGGTAATTGCCCAGGTGCAGGTCGCCGGAGGGCTGAATGCCGGAGAGCATGGTTTTCTTTTCACTATCCATATCTATACCTCCCGAAATGAAGGAAATTGACAAAAAAATTGCGTCTTCATATTTTATCAAATTAAGTTCGTCTTGACAACAGGGAAAATGTAAAATAAGATAGAGCAGATCGAAATATCCATGACTTTTTGGAGGTCAGTATCAATGAAAGACATGAAATGGTTTGAGGAAATGGAGGCGCGCATCCCCAAAAACGAGGTGCGTACCCGCTTCGCCCCCTCTCCCACCGGCTATATGCATGTGGGCAATCTGCGGACCGCCCTCTATACCTATCTGATTGCAAGACACAACAACGGCAAATTCATCCTGCGCATTGAGGACACGGACCAGGGCCGCCTGGTAGAAGGCGCGGTAGATGTGATCTACAAGACCATGGCCCAGTGCCATCTGGAGCATGACGAAGGCCCGGACGTGGGTGGCCCTGTGGGCCCCTATGTGCAGACCGAGCGCCGGCCCCTGTATAAGGAGTACGCGGAGCTGCTGATGGAAAAGGGCCATGCCTACCGCTGCTTCTGCGAAAAGAGCGAGTCGGAGGAGGACTCCGGCGACTTTGACCGGGGCGATGACCCCTGCCGCGGGATGAGCCGGGAGGAGTCTGACCGCCGGGCCGCCGCCGGTGAGCCCTATGTGATCCGCCAGCGCATCCCCCATGAGGGCAGCACCACCTTCCATGATGAGATTTTCGGCGATATCACCGTGGAAAATACCACCCTGGACGACCAGGTGCTGATCAAGCGGGACGGCCTGCCCACCTATAACTTCGCAAACGTGGTGGACGACCACCTGATGGGCATCACCCATGTGGTGCGGGGCAGCGAATATCTGTCCTCCGCACCCAAGTACAACCTGCTGTACCAGGGCTTCGGCTGGGACATCCCCTGCTATGTCCACTGCTCTCCCGTCATGCGGGACGCCCACAACAAAATGTCCAAGCGCCACGGCGACCCCTCCTATGAGGATCTGATCGCCCAGGGCTATCTCACCGACGCGGTGATCAACTATGTGGCCCTTCTGGGCTGGAGCCCCCGGGGCGAGCAGGAGATATTCTCCATGGACGAGCTGAAAGAGGTCTTTGAGATGAGCGGCATCTCCAAGTCCCCCGCCATTTTTGACATCGAAAAGCTGAAGTACTTCAACAGCGAGTATATCCGGGCCATGTCCCCGGAGGAATTTGCCAAAGTGGCGGAGCCCTACATCCGCCAGGCGGTGAAGAACGAGAGCTATGACGCCGCCGCCATTGCCGCCCTGCTGCAGCAGCGGACCGAGGTGCTCACCGATATCCCCGAGAAGCTTGACTTCTTTGACGTGCTGCCGGACTACGGCACGGAGCTTTTTGTCCACAAAAAGTCCAAGTCCGACGAGGCCTCCTCCCGCGAGGTGCTTGATAAAATGATCCCCATCTTCGAAGGCCTCGAAAATTGGGACGATGAGCATATTCTCGCCGCAATGACCGGCCTTGCCGAGAGCATGGAGGTCAAAAACGCCAAGGTCATGTGGCCTGTGCGTATTGCCGCAGCCGGCAAGGCGGTCACCCCCGGCGGCGCGGTGGAGATCTGCCGCATCCTGGGCAAAGAGGAGACCCTGCGCCGCCTGCGTATTGCCAGAGAAAAACTGGCATAATTTTCAAAACGTAAAACGCCTCTCAAAGGGAAGAATATCCCTTTGAGAGGTGTTTTTTCATGTCCAAAAGAGCAAAAATCCGTCTGGTGACCTTCATCTGCGCCGCTATCCTGACCACGGCGGCCTATGCCTTTGTCAGCCACAGCAGGCTTTCGGACTACCGGCTGACTGCCCAGCACAGCTCCCAGCTCTCTTTTCAGGAGATGGTGGGCGCGGTGGATGGGATGAGCAAGGCCCTGGAAAAGAGCCTTTACGCCACCGACGGCAGCATGTGCAGCAGCGTCTGCGCCCAGATCTACGCGGGCTCCCAGGCGGCCCAGGCCACCATGGCCACCCTGCCTTTTTCCACCCAGGAGCTGGAGCGGATCTCCGGCTTTGTGGGCCTTGTGGGCGACTATGCCTATACCCTCTGCCGGGAGGCCTCGGTAAACGGTTTTACCGACGAGCAGCGGCAGAATCTCGCCGCCATGGCGGAGACGGCCGATACCTTTGCCCAGACGCTGCGTTCTCTCCAGGCCAACCTGAATGACGGGATCATCAGTATGGACAGCCGGGAGCGGCAGCTGGCTAACGTGGGCATCGACAGCGAGCTGACAAAGCTCAGCGCCGAACTGAAAAACGCAGAGGATCAGTTCCCGGAGGCGGCCCAGCTGGTCTACGACGGAAAATACAGCTATGAAGAAGAGAAACAATACCAGGCGGTCAGCGAGGAGCAGACCCGCCGCACGGCGGCGGAGTTTCTGCAGGTGTCCCCGGATCAGCTCCGGCTGGAATATGAATACGAGGGCGGCGGACGGCGCTGCTACAGCCTGGACAGCCGGTCCATCTGTACCGACGCCATGGGTGTGGAGAGCATGACCGATTCCCGGCTTGTCAGCGAGGCGAAAATGGACGCCGGGGCGGCGGAGCAGATCGCGGCGGACTTTCTTGCCGGTGCCGGCTTTGAGCACATGCAGCTTTCCGAGAGCCGCCAGCACGGGGCAGTCGCCGTCCTGTGCTTTGTCTGCACCCAGGAGGACGCAGCCTGCCTGGACAGCTGCATCAATATCGCCGTGGCCCTGGACGACGGCTCCATTTATGCCTTTGACGCCACCGGAATGAGGACTGCCGATGAGAGTCTGCAATGGACCATCACCAAAGAGGAGGCAGAGCAGAAGCTCCCCGCAGGACTCAGCCTTCAGGAGAGCCGGAAAGTGACCTGGAAAAGCCCGGGGGGCAGCAGCGTGCCCTGCTATGAGCTGAAATGCAGCGATGAAAAGGGCAGGGAAGTAAAGCTGTATATCAATGCTGACACTGGGCTGCAGCAGGAAATTATAATCATGTGAGCCAAAATCACCTTACAGGAGATCATGTAAGGTGATTTTTTTGCGCATTTCCCCCGGGAGTGTAAATTTTTTAACATTCAGCCTCAAAATATGCAAAAGCTGTTTGACATTTTAGTAACAATGTGCTTTAATCATTTTCATAAGTATGGCACCATTTTCTTTCCGACTTTCATGTAGTAAATTTGACAAGGAAAAAGGGCAGTTTTGCCTTGAAACAAATGCGCTTATGAGGTATCATTAACGTATTGTACGGAAGTACGATAAATTCCTATCGGATTTTCGCATGAATGTCAAAAAACCAGAATAAAGAGGGGGTGTGCCAATGTCATTTGAAGCGATAACCAGCATTGCGCAGGCTGAGGCCGAGGCGAAAGCGACGGTTGCCGCGGCGGAAGCCAGGGCAAAGCAGCTTTTGGCCGAAGCAGAGACGGCGGGGAAAGCCGCCGTGGAGGCTGCCAATGCAAAAGCGGACAGTGAGCTGGCCGAGCTTCGCCGGCAGGCTGACGAGAAAGCGATGACCGAGGCGGAAGGACTTTCAAAGGAGACCGAGAACAAGAAAGCCGCGCTGCGCGCCAAGGCCGAGGCAAGACTCGAAAACGCAGCGGCTCTCGTAGTGGAAAGGATAGTGAACAGCTGAGATGGCCATTGTAAAAATGAAAAAGCTCAGGCTCATGGCTGTCCGCTCCAGCAAAGACCAGCTGCTTCGGGAGCTGATCCGTCAGGGCTGCGTTGAATTTTCCGAGCTTGAAGGGGAAGTGCAGGGCTCCGAATTTGAGGGCCTTGTGTCCCGGGAGAGCAGCGGGCTGATGGGCTTTAAGTCCCAGCACGCGGCGCTTTTGAACGCGGTGGGCATTCTTCAGAAATATGCCCCGGTGAAAAAGCCGCTTCTCAGCGCCAAGCCCCAGGTGGAAAAGGACCGTCTGCTGGACGACAGCGGCCTTGACGCGGCGATGGCTCTGACAGAGAAGCTCTCCGGCATTGAGGAGCGCATCAAGCGCATCGCAGCGGAGGAGAGCCGTCAGCGCAGCAACATCGAGGCGCTGCAGCCCTGGGCGGAACTGAATCTGCCTCTGGAGACCGCCGGCACCAACAGGTGCGCGGCAGTTCTGGGCACCATCTCTGCCAAGGTGGAGCTGAGTGAGGTGGAGAGCGCCCTTTCCCAGGTCACCGAGGAGGCGGAGCTTTTCCGTGTGTCGGAGGATAAGGAGCAGCATTATCTGCTGCTTGTCTGCCTGAAGGAAGAGCAGGGCGCGGTCATGGAGAGCCTGAGAAGCTTCGGCTTTGCCGTCGCCGCCGTCAGCGGCATGAAGGGCACGGCCAGGGAGAATATCGCTCTTGCGGAAAAAACGCTCCAGGAGCTGGCAAAGGAAAAGGAAGACTGCGTACAGTCCATCGTGGACCTGAAGGAGAGCCAGGACGAGCTGAAGCTTGCGGTGGACGTGGTATCCACCAAGATCGCCCGGGCCGAGGCGGAGGACAAGCTCTACGGCATGAAGAGCATCGTCTTTATGCAGGGCTGGATGCCGGCAGAAAAAGAGACTGAGCTTGCAGACATATTCGACAAGTACGAGTGTGCCTGGGAGACCGAGGATCCGGATCCCTCCGAATATCCGGACGTCCCCGTAAAACTGAAAAACAACAAACTGACCAACGGGCTGAACATGGTAACGGAGATGTACAGCCTGCCCGCCTACGACGGCGTGGATCCCAACCCCTTGATGGCGCCTTTCTTCATTCTGTTCTACGGACTGATGATGGCGGATATGGGCTATGGTCTGCTCATGATCGTGGCGGCCCTGGTGGCCATGAAGAAGATCAAGCCCAGAGAGGGCACCCTGACCTTCTGCCAGCTGCTGTTCTGGGGCGGCATTTCCACCTTCATCATGGGCGCGCTGACCGGCGGCTTCTTCGGAGACGCGCTGGTGCAGATCGGCGGTATTCTGGGTAAGCCTGAGGGCTGGGGCACCCTGCCCTGCCTGTTCAACCCCCTGGACGACGCCCTCTATGTGCTGGTGGGCTCCATGGTGCTGGGCCTGATTCACCTGAACACCGGTATGGTGATCAACGTGGTGCAGAAGGTAAAGAACGGCGACGTGGCGGGAGCCATCTGGGAAGAGGGCGCACTGTGGGTCACTCTGGTGGGCATCGTCCTCTTTGTGCTGAAGATCGGCAATGTGGCCGGCGTACCGGTGGTTCTGGTCATCGGCTGCGTGATGGTGCTCTTCGGCGGCACCCGCAACGCAAAGGGCTTCGGCAAGCTGACCAGCATTTTCGGCACCGTGTACAACACCCTGACCGGCTGGTTCGGCGATATCCTGTCTTACTCCCGTATCATGGCTCTGATGCTGGCAGGCAGCGTCATCGCCCAGGTTTTCAATACCATCGGCGCTATCGCCAACAACCTGGTGGTATTCTTCATCATCTTCCTTATCGGACACGCCCTGAACTTCGCGCTGAACCTGCTGGGCTGCTATGTGCACGACCTGCGTCTCCAGTGTCTGGAGTACTTCGGCAAGTTCTATAAGGACGGCGGCAGAGCCTTTGCTCCGCTGAGAATCAAAACAAAATACTACGATACAGTAGAACAATAATTAGGAGGAAATAAAAAATGGAATTTCTGTTTCAGAACACCGGCCTTGCAATAGGCCTTCTGGGCGCAGGTCTTGCAGCATGCCTCGCAGGCGCAGGCTCCGGTATCGGCACCGGCATTGCCGGCCAGGCGGGCACCGGCCTTGTGGCTGAGGACCCCTCTAAGTTCGGTAAGATCATGATCCTTCAGGTCGTTCCCGGTACCCAGGGCCTGTACGGTCTGGTGGTATTCTTCTTCGCCATCATGCAGATGGGTCTGCTTGACGGCACCGCAGCAAGCCTGAGCTTTGTGGACGGCTGCCGCTACTTCGCAGCCTGCATGCCCATCGCCATTGCCGGTCTGGTCACCGCTGTCGCACAGGGCAAGGTCGCTGCCGGCTCCATCAACCTGCTGGCCAAGAACCCCGACCACTGGGCAAAGGGCATGATCCTCTGCATCACCGTTGAGTTTTACGCAATTCTGTCCCTGCTCGCATCCATGCTGATGCTGCTCTCTCTCTGATAAGAAGCTTATCGGAAAAAAGACAAAGGCAGGACATAAAATATGAAAGGCACTGAAAAAATAATCGCACATATCCGGGCTGACGCTGAGGCCCAGGCTGCCGCGATCATCGCTCAGGCTGAGCAGCAGTGCGCCGCCATCCGCGAGGATTACGAAAACCAGGCCAAGGAGAGCTACGGCGCAAAGATCCGCGCCGGGGTGAAGGCCTGTGAGGACAGAGTCAGCGGCATGGAGCGCATCGCGCAGATGGAGGCCAGAAAAGGTGTTCTGGCCCTCAAGCAGGAGATGGTCTCTGCCAGCTTTGACAAGGCCTGCGAAATGGTCGTCTCGCTGCCCCAGGCACAGTACATCGAGCTTCTGGCCAAGCTTGCCGCCGACGCCGCCGTCACCGGCGACGAGGAGCTGGTGCTCAACGCCAGAGACAAGGCCGCTGTGGGCCAGGCGGTGGTCAAGGCCGCAAACGCCAAGCTGGAAGCCAAGGGCGTCAAAGCCGGGCTGAGCCTGGCCGATACCGAGGGCAGCTTTGCCGGCGGACTGATCCTCCACCGCGGCAATATCGAGGTCAACTGCACCGCGGAGCTTCTGGTGGAGCTCTGCCGCGAAGAGATGTCGGCCACTCTGGCGGGCGTGCTGTTTGAATAATCCCGACGTTGGGAGGGAAAAAATTGTCGAATAAAAAAGAAGCATATCTGTATATATCCGCAATGCTCCGCGCCAGAGAGACCAAAATGCTCACCCGTGAAAAGGCAGAGCGTATGCTGGACGCGCCCAGCTTTGAGGAAAGTGCAAAAATACTTGCCGACTGCGGTTATGAGGATATGTCCCAGATGAGCGCCAGGGAGATCGACCAGGCACTTGCCGCACACCGGGATACGGTGTTCAAGGAGCTGGCCGGCCTTGCGCCCAACGAAACGATCGTCGATGTTTTCAGAATCAAATACGACTACCACAACGCCAAGGTCATCCTGAAGGCGGAGGCCATGAACAGTGACGAGAGCGGCCTGATGAGCGGCTCCGGCCGTGTGGCTCCCCAGACCATGCTGGCCGCCTACAACGAGGACCGGTGCAGAGACCTGCCCGGCGGCCTGGGCGCGGCGATGGAAGAGGCAAAGAGCGTGCTGGCGCGCAGCGCCAACCCCCAGCTGGCGGATTTTGTTCTGGACAAGGCATACTTTGCGGAGCTGGCCGCCCTTGCGGAGCAGCTGGACAGCGAATTTCTCACCGGTTATGTGGCCATCCTTGCGGACAGCACCAACCTGAGAAGTGCCGTGCGCACCCTGCGCATGGGCAAGGATACGGACTTTATGCGTCAGGCTCTGGTCCCCGGCGGCAATGTGAGCCCCGCGCGCATCGCGGCGGCAGCCTCCGGCGAGGGACTTGCCTCCCTGTTCAACACCAGGCTTCTGAAGGATGCGGCTGCGCTGGGCGCTGCGGCGGTGGACGGCGGCACAATGACCGCCTTCGAGCTGGCCTGCGACAACGCGGTGATGGCCTATATGGCCGACGCCAAGCTGACGGCCTACGGCGAGGAGCCGGTGGTTGCCTATATGGCGGCGGTGGAAAATGAGATCACCACCATCCGTATGATCCTCACGGGCAGACTTGCGGGCATCGAGCCGCAGGTCATCCGGGAAAGGCTGCGTGATATGTATGCTTAAGATTGCAGTTATCGGCGGAAGAGAGACCGTCATGGGCTTTAAGGCCCTGGGACTGGAGACATATCCCGCCGCGGACGCGGCAGAGGCAGGGCAGACCCTGCGCCATCTGACCCGCGACAGCGACGATTATGCCATCATTTACATCGAGGAAAACCTTGCCGCCCAGCTCAGCCACGAGATCGACAAGTTCAAGGACAGACCCACCCCGGCCATCATTCTGATCCCCGGCCGGGAGGGCAGCATCGGACTTGGCCAGTCGGCGCTGAAGGCCGCCGTGGAGAGAGCTGTGGGCACAAACATTTTAGGGGACTGAGAGAGTCCCGCCCCAAAGACCCCAAATCGAAGCCCAAGGAACTGGGTTCGATTTGGAGAGGAAGAAGGAAGGAGCCGCAGCGCCGTTTTCGCCGCCAGGCGGAAACAGAGCGGAGCGAGTTTCTTCTGACGAAAGGAAGGTTTTAAATGAGCGGAACCATTACAAAAGTTTCAGGACCGCTTGTGGTGGCCGAGGGCCTTGCGGACGCCAACGTCTCCGACGTTGTGCGCGTTGGCTCTCAGCACCTGATAGGCGAGATCCTTAATATGACCGGCGACACGGCTTCCATCCAGGTCTATGAGGAGACCTCCGGCCTGGGCCCCGGCGCAGTCGTTCTGACTACCGGAATGCCCATGTCCGTGGAGCTTGGACCCGGTATGCTGGATAACATCTATGACGGCATCCAGCGCCCCCTGCCCGAGATGCGCCGCCTGGCCGGCGACTCCATCACCAGAGGCACCGACGTGCCCGCCCTGAACCGGGAGAAGAAATGGGAGTTTGTTCCCGTGGCCAAGCCCGGCGACAAGGTCGGCCCCGGCGATGTGCTGGGCACCGTGCAGGAGACCAGCGCCATCCTCCACAAGATCATGGTCCCCAACGGCGTGTCCGGCGAGGTCGTCAGCGTGGAGAGCGGCGAGCATGTAGTTACCGACGTGGTGGCCGTTGTGCGCGACGCCAAGGGCGTTGACCATGAGCTGACCATGATCCAGAGATGGCCTGTGCGTATTGCCAGACCTTACAGCAGAAAGTACGTCCCCAGCCGCCCCATGAACAGCGGCCAGCGTATCATCGACACCATGTTCCCCATTGCCAAGGGCGGCACCGCCGCAGTCCCCGGCCCCTTCGGTTCCGGTAAGACAGTGGTGCAGCACCAGCTGGCAAAGTGGTCCGACGTGGACATCGTTATCTACATCGGCTGCGGCGAGCGCGGCAACGAGATGACCGACGTTCTGATGGAGTTCCCCGAACTGAAGGACCCCCGCAACGGCGAGCCTCTGATGAAGCGTACCGTGCTGATCGCCAACACCTCCGACATGCCCGTGGCAGCCCGTGAGGCTTCCATTTATACCGGCATCACCATCGCCGAGTACTTCCGCGACATGGGCTACGACGTGGCCGTGCTTGCCGACTCCACCTCCCGCTGGGCCGAGGCTCTGCGTGAGATGTCCGGCCGTCTGGAAGAGATGCCCGGCGAAGAAGGCTACCCCGCCTACCTGGCCTCCCGTCTGGCTCAGTTCTATGAGAGAGCCGGCGTGGTCGAGTGCCTGGGTAGCGACGAGCGCCGCGGCTCCGTCACCGCCATCGGCGCAGTCTCCCCTCCGGGCGGCGACATTTCTGAGCCTGTCTCCCAGGCCACCATGCGTATCGTCAAGGTGTTCTGGGCCCTGGACT
>SAMEA3663015__coassemble_734_pt1 | contig 11712 bp, 7 predicted proteins | sample SAMEA3663015__metabat2_high_PE_021 | metagenome-assembled genome bin SAMEA3663015 (sample SAMEA3663015) | pig gut metagenome | biome: pig gut; feature: pig-associated habitat; material: faeces | place: France | collected 2012
AATTGTAGCGCCAGCCCCGGTCAACGGAGGAATCATCCAGCGAGTAAAAGGAAATCTCGGTATTTGGCAGGGCGTCTCTCAGGGCCTGCTGCTCCTCGGTACTCAAAGAGGATTTCACATACCAGAGACGCTCCAGCCAGGTCATCTGGAAAAGCTGGGTGTAATCGTCCAGCTGTACATAGCTGATATTCAAGTGCTTTAAGGAGGTCTTATCCAGCAAAGGGGTCAGATCCGTTACCCGGGTGATGAACATCTCCAGATAGAACAGCTCATAGCAGTTCTGCAAGGGACTCAGGTCGTCCGTATGGGTGTCGCCGATGATGAAATATTTCAGGTGGGGCATGTTCTCCACAAAGGAGATATCGTCAAAATACATGTGCCCCAGATCCAGCGTCACCATATCGGTGCAGTATTTCAGCGGCGCCACCATTTCGTTGGTAATGTCGCCGTAATGGCTGGTGATGCGGGAGATGCAGAAATTGTCCGCGTCGGTGCGGCAGGGAAATCCCTTGATGTACACCGTCCAGACCACGCGCACATCGTCAAACTTTTTGTTCAGCGCGTCCATCTCTTCATCGGGGATGCCGCAGTCAGACATGATGATCTTTTTCAGACCACACATGGCCGCAACGGCCTTGTCCACATCGGAGGTGTCGCTGATCTGTATCCCGCTCAGGTCCAGCTCCTCGGCGTCTGAGGCGGTCTCCACCCCATAGAAGTTCAGCCGGCAGAGCACCGCAGCCCCGTTGAAGGCCTGGCGCAGGGCAATGATATCATCCGCCTCATACAGATTGTTGCCCAGGTCAATGGTCTCCACCGCCGTGAACTGCTCTCCCACCGCGCCCAGCTCCGCAAGCTGCTCGGTGCTTGCGCCGGGCAGGGAGATCTCCGTCACGTCGCTGGAGAGCTGCTGGCCGCAGACATCCACATCGTGCACGAACTCCACATTGGGGAATTCCTCCGCCAGCTGCTCCGCCGTATTCTCCGGTGTCAGCTCCGCATTCCGCAGATCCACGCGCTCAAGGTCGGGGAGAAAGGGGAGCAGATCGCTGAGTTGGGTGTAAGAAGTGGGTACATCAATGACGATGTCTTCTGCATCATCGGGAAATTCATCCGCGCCGATGCGCACCACCCAGCTGACCGCCGTCTGAGGCATAGCCTCTCTCAGCGCCATCAAGGCGTTATAGCAGGAGGCCGCGCTGCCGTCTACCGCTTTCAGATCGTCAAAAAGGGAAAAATTCGGGATCTCCTCCATGGAGAAATCGCCCACGGCAATGCTTTCCGATGTGCAGTCGAAACGCTGCCCGCCGATGGGGATGTCCCAGTAAATGTGAAGCTGGGGATATTCCTCCGCCGCGTTCTGATACTGTTCCACACTGATGGCCTTGCCTCTCAGGTCAATGTCCTCTCCCTTGGGATAAAAACCGCCGCAGACAAAGATGTAGTTGGAGAAAAGCCAGAATGCGGCACCGGCGATGACAAGAACCACAGCAATGCAGCCGATGATCAGCGCCCTTCTGCGCCTGCCGGGTTGGGCGGTGTGGCTGCTCTGCACCTGTTCGCAGTGTTCCGGCGTATGGGTATTATGTTTTTCCATTTTTTGCTCCAATCTCTGAACCCGGCGGAAGCAAGCTTCCGCCGGGCAGTTGGTTAACTTCCGGGCCTTCAGGCCACCGCGTTTGCGCCGGCGGAGCCAGCAGAAATGGCATATTCGCTGCCCGAGAGCAGTTCAGGGGAGGAAAACAGCACCGTATTGAAGCCATAGCCCGCCGCCATAGAGGCAAGCTCGCCGCCATCCGCTGTTTTAATCATTACCGTGTCATTGCTGCTGCCGCTGATGCTGCAGGCAATAAAGGCCTGTGCACTGTCGCCGCTGAAGTTTTTGATGCTCTTGGAGGTGCCGCAGGCAAATACGCTGCCGCCGTTGACCAGCAGCTGCGCCTTGGCGTCGATGGGGTCTGCATAGGCGCTGATGTTCAGGCTGCCGCCGTTTATGGTCACGGCGCCTACCTTTTCTTCAAAGCCGGTGCCCTTCTCGCCCGCCTTCAGGCCGTCGTTTCCTGCTACCACGCTGAAGTTTCCGCCTTCAATGGTGACGGCGGTGGCGGACTCAATGCCGTCGTCAACGGCAATCACATTGAAGTCGCCGCCGCTGATGACAATATCCTCCTCCGCGGAGATGCCCTTGCCGTCGGTGGAGCTGAGGGTGAAGCTGCCGCCGGTGATGCTCATGCCCACAGCGGATTTCAGGGCATGGTCCGTGGAAGTCACATTGATGCTGCCGCCGGAGACGGTAAAGCCGGTGTTGGCCTTGATGCCCTTGGAACTGACCGTCGTCGGGTCGCCGGTGGTAGTGACCGCAATGTCGCCTCCGCTGATATCCAGCCAAGTTTCCGCTGAAATGCCGTCGCCCGCCGAAGCAATGGCGACGGTGCCGCCGCTGATTTCAACAAAGCCCTTTTCCGCCTTGTCCGCAACGGTGGACTTGATGCCGTCATTTCCGGCAGTAACAGACAGGTCCCCTCCGGTGATGCTGACGGATTCGGAGCCGCGGACGCCGTTGTTGGCGGCCAGGACGGTGATCGTACCGCCCTTGATGTCCAGATCGTCCTTGCAGGTGATGCCGTTATTGATATAGCCGCAGACCTGGAGGGCGCCCTCGCCCTTGATGTCCAGATCGTCCTCGGCAAAGATAGCCGCACCGCTGGCCGTTCCGTCGGCCTTTTCCAGGTCCGCCTCCGTGCCGGAGGTGATCTTGTTGGTGCTGCCCGGTGCCAGGACGATGTCCACATTCTTGGCCTGGGCCACATAGATGGCCGAGTCAGTGAGGCAGGTGATATCCGCCCCGTCCAGGGTCAGGGTCACGTCGCTGGGATCGTCGCCGGTGTTGATGATGATGCGGCCGTTATCCAGCTTTCCGGTGACGGTATATTCGCCGGGGGCAGAGATGGTGACGGTGCTGCCGTTGATGGAGACGCCGCCGCCTGCGTAAACGGCGCTGTCGCCGTTTAAGGTGATCGCCTCTTCAGCGCCGCCGGCGCCGGTGTTGCCGTCATTGGATGCGCCGATGACCGTGTCGGAACAGGCCGTGAAGCAGGAGAGGGCCAGAAGTGCCGCAAGGAGGCAAACAAGGATTTTTTTCATCGCTTTCTCCTTTTTTCTGTCAGATCGCGTCTTTGTCTGATGCCCTGCCGCAGATGATGTTCAGGTTTCCGTTGCGGCAGCGGATATCGTCGATAAACTGCTTGCTGACCTCAGGTGTTTTCAGATTGATGGTATAGGTAAGCTCGTAGAGCGTGCCCATATTGGTGGTCTTGACTCTTACCAGCTCGTGCCGGCTGGTGTACTTTTCAAAAATATCGTCAAACAGCCCGTCGTAATCCAGGTTCTCCGGGATGGTTATCTTCAGCTGGCGGCTGGAGGCTGCGGTCTCGCCGAAGCGGAAGAGGCTGAGGAGCACAAGGAAAACGGCCATGACCAGGAAAAATACCGCCGCGATGCCGATGAAGCCCATGCCGCAGGTGATGCCGATGGCCGTGGACATGAACAGACCGCAGATCTCTCTGGCCGTGCCCGGCGCGCTGCGGAAGCGGACCAGGGAAAAGGTGCCCGCCACGGCAAGGCCGGCGCCGATATTGCCGTTGACCATCATGATCACCAGGGTCACGATGGGGGGCAGAACGGCCAGGGCCAGGATGAGAGAGCCGCTGTGCTTATTTCTGAAGGAGAAGACCAGCGCGGTCAGCACGCCCAGAACAAGCGCGGCAAAGATGCACATCAGGAAAGCGGAAAGGGTCATTGCGTTGGGTATAACACTGTTAAACACAGGAAATCACTCCGTTAAAATATTTTTCCAGCAGGGCGGTTTTATAGCAGGATCCGTATTTTGAAAAGCCGGTGGGGAAGAGGGACAGCTCGCTGAGCATATGGGCCAGCCACAAAGGGGCGGCGCCGGGGATCTTGATCTCCATCAGCACCTGGCCCGGCTCAATGACCAGCTCCCCGTGGCTGCCGGCGCAGAGGTCCAGCTCCGTCTCCCGCCAGCGGATATCGTGGTCGAAGGTTATGCGCAGCTCCGGGTTGTCCTTTGCCACATAGGCAGCCCGGTCACAGGCGATGAACACCTTGGGCGCGGTCTGGTTCTCATGCAGGAACCAGTCGATCTCCCGGGTGATCTGGCTGACCGCCGGCGGAGGGCATTTTCCCGCCAGGTAATCCGCCGCCTGGACGGCGCTCATGGTCACCCGGCGCTTATAGACGATGCCCTTGTATTTTTTCTTCAGCTCCACAAACACAGGGTCGTCGGGTCCCGGCACATTGTAGCTGCGCACCCGCAGTTTTTCCTTGTACACCGGGCCTTCGATGGAGTGGCGGATCAGCTGATAATCGTCGCTGTCGTAATAGATGCTGCAAACGGTACTCTTAAAGTAGACGTCCGGCACGATATGCTCGTCCAGCTGCTGTCTGAGCGCGGCATACCGCTCAGGGGACAGAAGATATTTTTTTTCGTAGCGCTTGAAGGTGAGCTTGGTCTCGCCCATGGCATTCTCTCCCCGGTTTTTCGCCTTTTTTCGGTAAATTCTATGATACCTCAGAATGCAAAGTTTTTCAACGGCAAATTGCGGAATCCTTCCGGTCATTTCCGGTCATTTTTCGCCGAACCAGGTCTCCCTCTGCGCATCATCCAGGTCAAGGATTTCGCAGATGGTGTTGATATTGGTCTGCGCGTAGTCATTTTCGCCGATGAAATTTTTCAGATACTCCAAGTTTCTCTCCCAGCGGGCGATACTGGTGTGCCAGCGCACCGCGTCCCGCTCGGTCTCCGGCTGGATCAGCGCCACAAGCCTGTCGATCTCCGCCAGCACATTCTCATTGGACAGCGGCCCTTCGATCGCCGCGGCAAAGCGGGTGAGCAGCCGTTCCACAAAAGCCTCGTTCTTCAGCAGAGGCATAATGATCTGGGAGATCTGCTGCATATAGGCCTGGGGGGAATACAGCAGGTTATAGAAATTATTGAAGGTCCGCAGCAGGGTGGCGTCCAGATCATAGAACACCACTTTCCAGAGCCCGCCGTTTTCCGTGGAGCGGCAGTAGCGCACGTTGCCCTTGAGAATGTCGCCGTTGGCGCAGTAGCCCTCCATGATCAGCCAGTCGATCAGGCTGTCCACGTCCATCACGGAGCAGAAGTGCTCATAATTTTCCGGCACCGACATATCGTGGGAGGTGACATACTGGTAAACGTCCCGGTAAAAATCGGTGTTGACGCCGGCAGGCCCGTCGACCATGGTGACGCTCCCCTTGCTGACGCCGGCCTGAGAGGCATAGAGCTGACGGTTCACCTTTTCCTTCAGGGCATAGATGCCCCAGTATTGTCCGTTGATGTACAGCACGCAGTATTTGCTGCGCTGGGTCACCACGCTGTCAGTCATCTGAAGGCACAGGTTCTGGCACAGCTCATTTCGGATAATGGCGCTGTAATAATCCTGTCCGGCCCGGACAGTCAGGTCGGTAAATTCGGCAACGCCGCCGTCGAACAGGTCATAATCCAGCCAGGCATCCCCATAGGCGCCCCGGAATTTCAGGCTCATGTTCTTCTTGGGCAAAATCAGGCTGGTCATGCCGCTCATGGTCACGCCGCAGCCGATGGTAAAGGAGCCGTCCTCCTCGTAGAGGGAGACGCTTCCGGGCATTTCCACATGCTTTGTCCCGTTGGAATAGACGCTGTTGAACTGTGTCAGATCATCCAGCACCAGGCTGATCACCGGCAGGCTGTGTCCTTCGTTGAGAAAATAGCTCAGGGTCAGGACCCGGCTGGGGAGCCCGCCCTCCTCCACGGAGATGGCCCGGATGATGGTGGTTTTGTCAACGGTGATGGGGCCGCTGTAGGGTGTGCTGGCCGTGGTGGGGACCTGCCCATCAGTAGTATAATAGATCGCGCCCTCCGCGCTCAGCTCTATGCTCAGGGTTTCCACGTCGTCATAAGTCCCGTCCGGCGTGAGGGCCGCAGGCTCAGCCGAGACCCGGCGGCATCCTGTCCCGTTGTTATAGCCCGGGGTGGGGTTTGTAAAATAGAAGAAGCCGTTTTCCCCGTCCATGCGGCCGTAGCTGCACTCACAGGGGATGTCCCGCAGATAGGCGCTGTCCACCACATGACTGTTGTCGGAAAGGAAGAGATGTTCCGAGGTGGAATCCAGCGAGAAGGGGGCGCAGGGGTAACGGTCGCCACGCTGGGGTCCGTCGCTGTCGCAGATGATCAGCGTGACCGCCCCGGGAGCCAGTTCCCTGTCCGGGAGCTGCCACAGCAGGTAATCGTCGTCGCTGTCAGACAGATAATAGTTGGAAAGACTTACGGTCTCAGCGGAAACATTTTTGATCTCCACCCAGTCCCGGTTCCCCGTAACATTGAGATAGTTGTCCAGGAAATTGGCCACCATAACCTCATTGATGACCAGGGGCCCCTCCGCCGCAAGGCTCTCCTGCCATGCGTCGTAGCCCGCCCGGCTGTTTTCATAGCCCGGGGTGGGGTACAGGGTCTCTTGGGCCTGTCCCTCTCCGTTCAGGGCCAGAGCCAGGTCCGCTTCACCGGTTTCGCAGACAAATTCATCCGCCGTATAGCCCCGGCGGTTGGTCAGGCAGACGGTCTCCCCCTGAGACAGGGAAAAATCGGTGTGCAGCTCGCCCTCCCGGCTGTCCCGGCCGGAGGCAAAGAGCAGCAGCCGCCCGCCGGCAGGCAGCGTCACATCGGGAAAGGCCCAGCCCAGACCGTCCTCCTTGTCGGAGATATGCCAGCCGGCCAGGCTTACGTCATGGTCGGAGATGTTTTCCAGCTCGATCCAGTCGGAGAAGCCGCCGTAAGCGTCTTTGCGCACACTGCGGTTTTTGGCCATGACCTCGGAGATGCGCAGGGCGTCCGCGTCCCGGCTGATCTCCGCAAGAAAAGCCTCCTGTCCGGAGGCGTTGTTTTCATAACCCGGGCTGGGGGCGTCTGCCGGGGAAAGGCCCTCGTCTGTGCGTATGTATGCGCTGTCGGAGGAAAGGGCGCTGAGGGCAAGGCTGTCCGAAAGCTGCTCTTCGGCGTCAAGCAGGGAGAACGTCACCTCCCCGGATTCCGGAAGAGAAAACCCGGTGTCTTCGGTAAGCCAGAGCACATAATAGTCTCCGGCGGACACTGCCGCGTCCGCGGGAAAGCAGTATTCCTCCCCGCCGCTGCCGGAGATCCGCCAGCCGGCCAGAGCGATCTCCTCCCCGGTGCTGTTATACAGCTCGATCCAGCCGCAGTTCTCTCCCTCCGGTGAGTAAACCGCGCCGCCTCCGGCCATCAGTTCGCTGAACCGGAGCGCTCCGGTCTCCCGCGTTTGGGACTGGCAGGCGCACAAAGCGGCAAGAAGGCAAACAAGCAGGGCCGCAATCAGCTTTTTCACATGGTGTTGCATACAGGGATCCTCCGCCTGACGGAAAGGCATTTTATGCCATAATCTGAACTATTATACACAAAAGAGTATATCTGTGTCAAACAATACTTTTCTTAGGCGTCCGGTATAAAACGATCCGTTCGTCCGGGACGCGCCCCTTTCGGGTCAGGGCAAATTGTCCAGGATCCATTGGTTCCTCTGCCGCAGCCATTCCCGGAGAAATTCAAGGTTTTCCTCATAGCTGCTCTCCGGATTTCGCTCCAGCTTGCCGTACTTGGTGCCGACCTTCCATCTGGCCTCATCATAGTTATAGTTTGCCTCTATACACTCTTTTGCTGACGCATACAGGCTGTCGATCCGGTTTTGCCCCAGCCCATTGTCCTCATACAGATTGATGATCCAGGGCTGAAGCTCCTGATATCGTTCGGCAAAGGCCTGCGCGAACCACTCCGTCTCAAACAGGGGCCACCACCAAAGTGTCCGGGCAAACCAGCGCTCCGGTTGGTCCACTGTGTAATCCCCGTCTGTATACGCCTTATAGAACTTTATGGAGTAATTGCCGCAGGACAGGTCAAAGTCCCACACGGGGCCGCCGTAAATCCGTCCGTCTTTGATATAAAAACGGGTTGAACTGCAGGCGATATCTATATTTTTGAAATACTCGTGTACGATATAGGTGTCAACAAGCGACGGGAGGTCAAAATATTTTTCGATCTCCTCCCGATTGCCGCCGGCGAGCGCGTTCTCCGCTTCATAGAGAAAGTCCTCCAGACGCGCCATCTGTTCGTCGGAGATGTAATCTATTCCGTCCAGTCCAAAGCAGATCCCATAGACCGGCGTGTAAAGGCAGACAGAACAGCTGTATTTCTCATAAGGCTGAAATTCCAAAATAAATTCATCTTCTGCCGGATGAATATTCACGCGGCTTCTGCTCATCTCAATGGTCTGCGTCAATTGATAACAGCCGAGATATTTCCCGTCAAAATACAAGTCAACAAAGCGGCTTTCCGGACTGTATTTCAGACCTATGTCCGCGCTGAAATCGCAGACCAGTTTATTGCGGAGCATTGTCTTGTCAAAAGCGTTGGCCAGCAGCGCCCATTTCCCGGAGCTGCCCATGCCCAGAATGTCCGCGTCTTTCGAAAGAATGATATTGAAGGGCTTTTTCAGCGCATAGGAAGTGGAGTTACCGCGAATCTTCACTCCGGCATATTCATCAAACAGAACCAGCTCTCCCTGCTCGTCCGTAATGCTTATGGTCATCTGGGTATAGTCCCCGCCCAGCAGCAAAGAACCCACTCCGCCGCGCCGGCGTGTATCAATAGAAATAACCGGAACGGAATGTTCCGGCTGGACAGGCTCTTTCTCTGTTTCGGCATGCGCTGCTGAACAGTTCAGCAAAAGGACTGCAAGGCAAAATATCAAACTCAGCATAAACTTTTTCATTATATTCACCTGGCATAAGTTTATATGTGCTGGAATACTTTGTCAAGGCATAAGGAAAACCGATTTTTCCCGCAGGCAGTAAACAAGAACGGAAAAAAGGAGCCGGTTCAGGAGAGATTATCCAGGATCCACTGGTTCCTCTGCCGCAGCCATTCCCGGAGAAATTCAAGGTTTTCCGCATAGCTGCTGTCGGGTTCGCGCTCGAACACCCCGTGTCTCTTGCTTATGCTCCAGCCCGCCTCTTCAAAATTTGCGGCAATACATTCTCCGGCGGAAGCGCAGATGCGGTCGATCCGGCTGATGCCCAGTTCGTTGTCCTCATACAGATTCACGATCAGGGGCTGCAGTTCCCGGTAGCGGTCGGCAAAGGCCTGTTCAAACCAGCCGCAGTTGAAAAGCGGTTTCCACCAAAGGCAGCGGGCAAACCATCGCTCCGGGCTTGCCAGCGTATAATCTCCTTCGTTATGCTGCTTGTAGTATTTGTCTGAAGTGTTTCCGCAGGAGAGGTCAAAATCCCATACCGGACCGGCAAAAATTACGCCGTCCTTGATATAAAAGCGGGTTGAGCTGCTGGCCACATCAATGTTTTTGAAAACTTCATGGACAATATAGGCGTCCAAAAAAGAGTCTATGTCGAAATATTTTCTGATCTGTGCTTCCTCGCCGGAGGAAAGCGCGGTCTCAGCCTGAAGGAGGAAATCCGTCAGTCTTTCCCGCTGTTCGTCAGAGAGGATATCCACGCCATCAAGCCCAAACCGCAGGTTATACCGCGGAGTATACAGAAAAACCGGGCAGCTGTAGCCCTCGCGGGGCTGGATCTCAAGAATAAATTCATCCTTCGACGGGTGAAGATCCACGCAGCTGCGGCTCATCTCTATTGTCTGCGTAAGCTGATAGCAGCCCAGGTATTTGCCGTTCAGATACAGGTCCACAAAACAGCTTTTCGGGCTGCCCTCCAGGCCCAGCTCTCCCGCAAAGTCATAGGCAAGCTTGTTGCGCAGCAGCGTTTTGTCATAGGCATTGGCCAGAAGCGCCCATTTGGAGGCGCTGCCCATGCCGAAAAGGTCCGCACTTTCCGACAGCTTGATGTTGTAGGCCTTCTTTTGGGCTGTGGATGTAGAATTTCCCCGCACTCTGGCCGCCGCAAATTCATCGAGCAGAATCAGCTCGCCGTGCTGATCAGTAATGCTGAGCGTCACCTGGACATAAGCCGCAGTTTTTTTCCTTCCGATTTTAACGCCATTGGCCGTTTCAATGCTGACAACCGGGACAGAGTGTTCCGGCTGCATGACAACAGTATTGTCTTCCGCGTGCGCATCGTCGGCGGAGAAAAGAGCTATAATCATGCAAAACAAAAGGGGAAGAAGCAGCTTTTTCATCACATTCACCCATTTGGAGTTTAAATGTGCTGGAATGATTTGTCAAGCGCAGAAAAGACCCGATTGCATAAACCGGGGCAAGTTGATATAATCTGAACAGAACAGTGAGGTGCAACATGAAAAATATTCTTATGATCGGCACCGGGGGCACCATCGCCTCGGAGATGACTCCTGAGGGTCTGGCCCCGGAGCTGACCCCGGCGCAGCTTCTGCGCTATGTCCCGGCCATCTCCGACCTCTGCCGGGTGGACTGCCTCTCCCTTTTCAGTATTGACAGCACCAATATCACTCCGGCCCACTGGTGCGCCATTGCCCGGGCCCTGGAGGAAAATTACGAGCGCTACGACGGCTTTGTCATCAGCCACGGCACCGACACCATGGCCTATACCGCCGCGGCCCTGTCCTATCTGGTGCAGGGGGCCAAAAAGCCCATCATGCTCACCGGGGCGCAAAAACCCATCAACTACGATTCCACGGATTCAAAGCTGAATTTAATGGACGCTTTTGTCTGCGCCTGCTCGGAGGAGCTGCACGGGGTGAACATCGTGTTCAGCGGCAGGGTCATTCTGGGCACCCGGGCCAGAAAGACCTGTTCCAAGAGCTTCGCCGCCTTTTCCAGCATCAACTACCCGGACGTGGGCATCCTCCACGACCACCTGCTCATGCCCTATATTGAGGGAACCTATGCAGAGCGGCCGGAATTTTTCACCCGTCTGGATTCCCGGGTGGGGCTGGTCAAGATGATCCCCGGCACAGATTTTGAACTGCTGGAATTTATGCTGGAGCGGAAGGACGCCCTGATCATCGAGTGCTTTGGCGTGGGCGGTCTGCCCTCCTACAGCGACGACCAGCTTTTTGACACCGTGCGCCGCTATACAGACCGGGGTAAATTCATCGTCGCCACCACGCAGGTGCAGAATGAAGGCTCAGACCTGTCGGTTTACAGCGTGGGCCACCGGCTGAAGGACAATCCGAACGTGCTGGAGGCCTATGATATGACCACAGAGGCCGCCCTGGCCAAAATGATGTGGATTCTGGATAAAACAAAGGAGCCGGAGGAAGTCAGCCGCCTGTTTTACACGCCGGTGGCCCACGACATTCTTTACCGGGGGTAAGCTATGGAGACAGTAGTCGTGATCGGAGGCGGAGCCTCCGGGATGATGGCGGCCCTGACCGCCGCCGAGGATAAAAACAACAAAGTCATTCTGCTGGAGCGGCAGCAGCGGGTGGGCCGGAAGCTGCTGGCCACCGGTAACGGCCGCTGCAACCTGACCAACACCGGGGCCACGGCGGAAAATTACCACGGCGACGACCCGGATTTTGTCAAGCCCGCTCTGGAAAAATTCCCGCCGGAAGCGGCTTTGGGCTTTTTCGGCTCCCTGGGCCTGCTCACTGTGGAAGAGTACGGCGGCCGGGTCTATCCCCTCTCCAACTCCGCCAACAGCGTGGTGGATGTACTGCGCTTTGCCCTGGAC
>SAMEA3663015__coassemble_736_pt1 | contig 11711 bp, 11 predicted proteins | sample SAMEA3663015__metabat2_high_PE_021 | metagenome-assembled genome bin SAMEA3663015 (sample SAMEA3663015) | pig gut metagenome | biome: pig gut; feature: pig-associated habitat; material: faeces | place: France | collected 2012
AACGCGGACGCGCTCCGCGCCTTAATCACGGAAGCGGCGAAAGCCGCCGCGCCCCAGGAAAAGAAAAAGTCGTGCCGCTCCGGCTTCATAAAGCGCAGAGCCAGCAGCTCATCACCCACAAGACCAAAGCACAGGCCCGCCAGCACATAGATGCGGAAGCTTATGTCTGGGCAGCGGAAGGCGTTCACTGCGCCCAGAAGCACAAAGTACAGTCCGGCCAGACCTTTGAGCAGAAGGGCCCGCCGGTAGTCCTCCCGCCAACCGGCGCGAAGGAAAAAATGGGCAGTAACAGCGCAGCCCAGGCTGAGCAGAACGCCCAACATCAGCAATAAGGTGTCGTTCATTTTAAGGCTCCTTTTCAGGGGGTCATTGGGGGTCATTGTTCAGCTTTGATTATATCATTATATATATGCAGAAAAAACTTAAAATAACTTAAGAATACGGAACTTTCCTTTTTTCTCCGCCGTCACAAGGGCAGAGGACAACACAATAAATAAGATGGAGGACAGAATATGAAAAAAGCGCTTTCTCTGCTGCTTGCGGCGCTGTTGGTTTTCGCGCTGTGCGCCTGCGGCTCCGCCGATACCCCGTCCAGCGCCCCCGCAGCCTCATACGACATGGCCTACACGGAGGACACCTACCCCGCAGAGGCGGAAGAATACGGCGGCTTTGCCGTCACCGGCGGCACTCAGCTGGAGTCCGGATCCGGTGCCGCCCCGGAGGGCAGCCCGGAAAAGCTCATTTACTCCGCCTCCGCCACGGTGGAGACCACGGAATTTGACGGGACCATCGAAAAGCTCTCCGCGCTGGTGGAACAATACGGCGGCTTCGTGGAGTCCAGCAGCGTCAACGGCAGCAATTACTACACCCAGTCCCGGGGCTATTCTTCCACCCGCTACGCAAGCTATGTCATCCGGGTGCCCAGCGAAAAATTTTCCGCCCTGATGGGCAGCCTGTCCACCCTGGGCAATGTGCCCTACAGCCACACCTATACCGAGAACATCACCGCCCAGTATTACGACACCGACGCCCGCCTGACCGCCTATCAGACCCAGGAGGCCCGGCTGCTGGAGATGATGGAAGCGGCAAAGACCGTGGAGGATCTGATCGCCATCGAGGAAAAGCTGACGGAGCTGCGCTATCAGATCGAGAGCCTCCAGTCCACCCTGAAAAACTGGGACCGGCAGGTGGCTTACAGCACCCTGGATCTGGAGGTCCAGGAGGTCGTTGAGTACACCCCGGAAAGCCGCATGAGCTACGGGCAGGAGCTGGCCCTGGCGCTGAGCAGCGGCCTCAAACGCACCGGCGAGTTTTTCAAGGACCTGCTGCTGGCCATCGTGGGGGCACTGCCCGCCCTGGTGATCCTGGCCGTGGTCCTGGCCATCCTTATCCCCGTCTGGAAGAAGCGCCGGAAAGCCCGCAAGGCAAGAAAGAACCCGCCCGCCGAAAAGCCGAAAGAGGAATAAGCAAAAAATATTGTCATCCTGAGCGTAAGCGAAGGATGACAATATTTTTTGCTCCGGCCGCCGGGCGGCCTGAAAAGGCGTTATAGGGGCCGCCCTGTGTGGCGGCCCGCGTAAAGGCTCCCCATTAGGGGGAGCTGTCAGCCGTGGCTGACTGAGGGGGGTACTGCTGCGGGTTCAACTTCCGACAAGCCCCCCTACCGTCATTTGCTGCGCAAATGCCACCTCCCCCTCCAGGGGGAGGCTTGAAACCTGCTCGGCAAATGGAGGGGAAACGAGGCCCGGAGGCCGGATGAGATAGCCTTCCCGGGAAGGAAAGCCCCGCCCCTGCGGTTTTTCGCCAGACTGCCGGTGATGTTGTAGGAGCGACCCTTGCGACGCAGGGACGGTCGCCCGCTAAAAAAGGCTCCCCATTAGTAAACGCTGATTAAATCGCCTGCGGCGTCTGGCGGAAAATTTGTGCCCTGATTTTGTCACTTTTTCTTGCAATACACAAAGTATTCCTGCGAAAAAGCGCCTTCATCAGACCGCAAATTTTCTCGCAATCCGCTCTTGCCGATTTAATCATCGTTTACTTGTCAGGGGAGCTGTCGCTGAAAGCGACTGAGGGGTAGTCAAAGGCAGAAGTAATCGTGAAAAGTGAATTAGTACGGGATTCTTCGTCGCTTCGCTCCTCGGGATGACAGCAAAAGTGTAAAACCCTCTGTCATCCTGAGCGTAAGCGAAGGATCCCGTAAACCGGAGAGAGCAGTTCTCCATACGGGATCCTTCGTCGCTTCGTTCTTCAGGATGAAAGTGTTTTTCTGTGTTTTATGCCTTTTCCTGTTCCGCGATTTTCTGCTTCCAGCATTTATGGCACATGGCCACATAGCTGTCATTGCCGCCAAGAAGCACCTGGTCGCCCTGGGTGATGATGCGGCCCTGCCGGTCGATCCTGCCGTGGCCTTCCGGCCGCAGGCACAGACGGTCTTGATCTCCGTGATGGAGTCGGCAAGCTCCATCAGCCGCCGGGCGCCGGGGAAAAAGTGGGTCAGAAAATCCGTGCGCAGGCCGAAGCACAGCACCGGCAGATCCTCCGTGTCCACAAGATAACGGAGCTGGTCGATCTGCTCCGGGGTGAAAAACTGAGCCTCATCGGCAATAATTACGTCGTGCTTGCCCTCCCGGCGGTACTCTTCACAAATGTCCTGCTCCGGGGTGATGACCCTGGCCCGGCGCTCCAGCCCGATGCGGCTGCGGATGATATCCGCCCCGTCTCTGGTGTCGGTGCTGGGCTTAATGAGCCAGACGCTCATGCCCAGCTCCTCGTAGTTGAACTGGGTGATCAGGGCCTGGGCGGATTTGGAAGAGCCCATGGCCCCATATTTGAAGTACAGCTTTGCCATTTTTTACAGGTTTCCTTTCAGTTCTTTTCCAGATGGGCCCGGACCCGCTCCATCACCATGTCCAGCGCCACCTGGTTGTGGCCGCCCTCGGGGATGATGATGTCCGCGTTGCGCTTGCTGGGCTCCACAAACTGCTCGTGCATGGGCTTAACGGTGCTGAGATACTGGTTGATGACCCCTTCCAGACTGCGGCCCCGGTCCCGCACATCCCGGGTAATGCGGCGCAGAATACGCACATCCGCGTCGGTGTCCACATAGATCTTGATGTCCATCTGCTGGCAGAGCTCCCGGCTCTGGAAGATCAGGATCCCCTCCACCACGATCACCTTGGTGGGCTTTATGGTGATGGTCTTGTCCGTGCGGTCATGGATGGCGTAATCGTACACAGGGCAGGTGACGGCGCGTCCCTGCTTCAGTTCCTTGATGGCCTCCACCAGCATGTCCGTGTCAAAAGCGTTGGGGTGGTCGTAGTTGAGCTTGCTGCGCTGCTCAAAGGGCATGTCGTGGTGGGCCTTGTAGTAGTTGTCGTGGTAGATGACCGACACATTGCTGCCGAAGCGCTGCATCAGCTTTTTGGTGATGGTGGTTTTGCCGCTGCCGGTGCCGCCGGCGATACCGATTACCATTACATCGCTCATATCCTGTAATCCCCTGACTTTTTAGTTTTTTCGTCTTAGTATATCATATCCATCGGCCCGTTTCAATTTGACTTTTGCTTTTTCTCCTAATATAATAGAAAAAAGAAATTTTTTCAGGAGGCTGATACCATGTCCGTTCCCACCCCCCATATTGCCGCGAAGAAAGAGGATATCGCAAAGACCGTGCTCATGCCCGGCGATCCCCTCCGCGCCAAATTCATTGCCGAGAATTTTCTCACTGACCCGGTTCTGGTGAATAACGTCCGCGGCGTTCAGGGCCACACCGGCACCTGGAAAGGCGTCCCCGTCACCGTTATGGCCTCCGGCATGGGTATGCCGGCCATCGGCATATACAGCTGGGAGCTTTTCAATTTCTATGATGTGGATAACATCATCCGCATCGGCTCCGCCGGCGCACTGAGCGACGAGCTGAAGCTGATGGATATCGTGGCCGGTCAGGGCGCCTGCACCAATTCCCACTACGGCGACCAGTTCGGCCTGCCCGGGACCTTTGCCCCCGTTGCGGACTTTGCCCTGCTCTCCGCCGCCGTGGAAGCGGGCCGGGAGCACGCCGTGGACATCAAGGTGGGCAACATCCTCTCCTCCGACAACTTCTATTACGCCGAGGGCTCCAACTACTCCGACCTCTGGAAACGCATGGGCGTTCTGGCGGTGGAGATGGAGGCGGCGGCTCTGTACATGAACGCGGCCTACGCCGGAAAGCGGGGTCTGTGTCTGTGCACTGTTTCCGACCATCTGTACCGGGACGAGGCCCTCTCTCCGGAGGACAGACAGAACTCCTTTACCCAGATGATGGAGATCGCCCTGGACACCGCCGTCAAGATGTCCAATCTGTAAATTTCTTTACTTATTTTTGTGATTTTACGCACATTCTTCTTGATTTGTAAAGCAGGGACGTGCTATAATGCCCATGCGGCGTGAAAAACCACGCCGGAAATTCTGTTGCAAAAAAATATTATTATGGAGGAAAAAACATGAAAAAGATTCTGGCACTTGTCATGGCTCTGTGCATGGTCTTTGCCCTCTGCGCCTGCGGCCAGTCCGCAGCTCCTGCCGAGGAGAGCGCAGCTCCCGCTGAGGAGAGCGCCGCTCCTGCCGAGGAGAGCGCAGCTCCCGAGACTCCCGCTGAGAAGGTTAAGATCGGCATGGTCACCGACGTCGGCGGCGTGAACGATAAGTCCTTCAACCAGACTTCCTGGGAAGGCCTGCAGGCCCTGGACCCCGAGGTCTTTGAAGTCAACTATCTGGAGAGCAAGACCGATGCTGACTACCAGACCAACATCAACACCTTCATCGACGAAGAATACGACCTGATCATCTGCGTGGGCTACATGCTGGCTAACGCCACCCGCGAGGCTGCTGAGGCTAACCCCGACCAGCTCTTCGCCATCATCGATGACTCTTCCATCGATCTGCCCAACGTGGCTTGCCTGATGTTCGCTCAGGAGCAGGCTTCCTACCTGGTGGGCCTGGTTGCCGGTTCCGTTACCGAGAGCAAGACCGTCGGCTATGTCCAGGGCATGGTTTCCGACTCCATGAACCTCTTCGGCATCGGCTACATCACCGGTGTTCTCGAGGCTTGCCCCGATGCAACCGTTCTGCAGTACAATGCTAACGCCTTCGGCGACATCGCCGGCGGCTCCACCGCAGCAAAAGACATGATCACCAAGGGCGCTGACGTTATCTACCATGCCGCTGGCGGCACCGGTATCGGCGTCATCTCCGCCTGCGACGAGGAAGGCATCTGGGCCATCGGCGTTGACACCGACCAGGCTCCTCTCGCTCCCGAGCATGTCCTCACCTCCGCTATGAAGCGCGTTGACGTTGCAGCTCAGGACATCTCCAAGGCTGTTGCGGAAGGCAACTTCACCGCAGGCATCCACATGTATGACCTGTCCAACGGCGGCGTTGACCTGGCTCCCACCCGCGATCACATCCCCGCTGAGGTTATCGAGGTTGTTGAGGCTGCCAAGACCGCAATCATCAACGGCGAGAAGAGCGTTCCCACCTCTGTTGCCGATTGCCCCGAGTTCACTCTTGGTGAGTAATCTGTAAGCAAAAATTCATTCCGATCCTCCGCCGCTTTGCGGCGGAGGATTTTCATGCGCCGTACTTCGTCGGCACATGAAAATCTTATCCGGGAGTATTTTTGAATACTCCCGAATAAGCACGGATTGAACGCAGAAAGGGGACTCCCGTCCCCTCTCTGCACTCTCCCCATGCAATTTGATGCACTGCCGATAGCTTTGTCTGCGGTCTAAATCCTCCGCCGCTTTGCGGCGGAGGATTTTTATTCATTTCAAGCAAAAAATAAGTAGAAAATCCGTTTTTCCTGTGATAGAATAAAATCAATATTCTATGTTGCTCTATGTAAATACCAATATGGAAAAATGCTTTTATTTTTACATAAGGAGAGTGAGTAATGGCCGCTTATACCCAAATACGAAGTCCGCAGTCCCGGGTTTGGGACGAATATACGACCGGCTTATAGAAGCGGTCGCTCAGGCTCTTGGTGAAAAGCTGGAGACGTTTTTCAACTTTCTCTAAGGGCAGCTGCCAGTACATAAATTGAAGCAAGGGGGCATTGATTTGTCAAAAGAAAATATAGATATGAACACCCCTGTCATCGAAATGCGCGATATCGTCAAGAAATTCGGCGATTTTGTGGCAAACGACGGCATTAATCTGACGGTCCACAAGGGCGAGATCCACGCAATCCTGGGCGAGAACGGCGCGGGAAAATCCACGCTGATGAACCAGCTCTACGGTCTGCTCAAGCCCACCTCCGGTCAGATCCTGGTCAACGGCAAGCCCATCGAAATGAACAACCCCCGGGACGCTATCGCGGCCGGAATCGGCATGGTGCATCAGCACTTTATGCTGGTCCAGCCCTTTACCGTTACGGAAAACATCGTTTTGGGCACGGAGCCGGTCAAGGGTGTTAAACTGGATATGGCCACGGCCAGAAAAAATGTGGAAGAGCTGAGCCAGCGCTACGGCCTGTCCATCGACCCGGACGCCAAGATCGAGGATATCTCCGTCAGCATGCAGCAGCGTGTGGAGATCCTGAAGGCCCTGTACCGCGGGGCGGACATCCTGATCCTGGACGAGCCCACCTCCTCCCTGACGCCGCAGGAGATCGAAGAGCTGATCGTCATCATGCGGAACCTGACCCGGGACGGAAAGAGCATTATCATCATCACCCACAAGCTGAAGGAGATCAAGGCGGCGGCAGACTTCTGCACCATTATCCGCCAGGGCAAATATATCCGGACGGTGGATGTGGAAGAGGTCAACGAAAACGACCTGGCCAGCATGATGGTCGGCCGCAACGTTACCTTCACGGTAGATAAGCCGGAGATGGAAGCCGGAGACGTGGTGCTGGATGTAAAGGATCTGCACTGCAACGACTACCGGGACGTGGAAATCGTCAAGGGCCTGGACCTGCAGGTCCGCCGGGGCCAGATCGTCGGCATTGCCGGTATCGACGGCAATGGCCAGACCGAGCTGGTGGAGGTCATCACCGGCCTGCGCAAGGGCACTTCCGGCCAGATTTTAGTCAACGGCGTGGACGTGTACAACAAGCCGCCCCGCTTCGGCTTTGACCACGGCGTGTCCAGCATTCCCGCCGACCGGCAGAAGCACGGCCTGATCCTGGACTTCAGCGTGGAGGACAACCTGATCCTCCAGAATTATGAGGAGGAGCCCTATTCCAAAAAAGGTATCTTCCGCAGAGACGCAATTTTCTCCCACGCGACCGAATCCATAGAGAACTATGATATCCGCCCCCAGAACAGCGAGCGCCGCCCGGCAGGCACACTCTCCGGCGGCAACCAGCAAAAGGTCATCATTGCCCGCGAGGTGCAGAACGACAAGGACCTGCTCATTGCCGTCAATCCCACCCGCGGTCTGGACGTGGGCGCCATAGAATATGTTCACAAATATATTGTGGAGCAGCGCAACAAGGGCAAGGCCGTGCTGCTGGTCTCCTTCGAGCTGGACGAGATCATGAGCCTTTCCGATACCATCGATGTTATTTTCGACGGAAAGATCGTGGCGTCCGTGCCCGGCGAGGGTGCCAACGAAAACGAACTGGGACTGCTGATGGCGGGAGGTAAGGTAAATGGATAAGAAAAAGAGCGTTTGGACCATTATTTCCGAGACCCGCATTATCCACATCCTGCTGTCCATCCTTCTGGGTTTTGTGGTCGGCGCGTTTTTCCTGGTGGTCATGGGTCTGGACGTAGGCGCGGCCTACGGACGGCTGATCTCCAGCGTGACCAGCGTGAAGGGCTTCTCCTATGTCGTGGTCTACGGCATCCCCTATATCATGACGGGCCTTTCCGTGGCCTTCTCCTTCCGCACCGGCATCTTCAACATCGGCGCTGAAGGACAGTTCGTTGTCGGCGCCATGGCCGCGGCCTGCATCGGCATTCTGCTGCCGAACCTGCCGCCCGTCGTGCTCATCCCCCTGTGCTTTATCGGCTCCATGCTGGCCGGCGCCATCTGGGGCATCGTTGTGGGCTTCCTGAAAAACAAGTGGGGCATCAATGAAGTGCTCTCCATGATCATGTTCAACTGGATCGCCTTTTACCTCTCCAACTTTATCGCGGGCATCCCTGCCATCCACAGCGACGGCACTGCCGAGGCGACCAAGAACATCTCCGCCAATGCCAGCACCCTGCTGTCCAAGGATCTGATCAGCCAGCTGGGCCTTTGTCCCACGGCAAACTGGGGCATTCTGGTGGCGCTGGTTATGACGGTGATTGTCTGGCTGGTAATCGAAAAGACCACCCTGGGCTACCGGCTCAAGGCGGTGGGCGCCAACAAGTTCGCCGCTGAGTACGGCGGCATCAATGTGAACCGCTCCATTCTCACCGCGCTGGCGATCTCCGGCGCGCTGGCAGGTCTGGGCGGCGCCCTGCACCTGATGGGCATGGGCGGACGAATCAGCATCTTCTCAAGCCAGGAGGGCTTCGGCTTTGCCGGCATCGTGGCGGCCCTGATCGGCTGCTCTCATCCCTTCGGCGTGTTCTTCGCCGGTTTGTTCTACGGCGCTTTGACCTACGGCGGCAGCAAGCTGAATCTGGTGGGCGCGCCTACCCAGCTGATCAACGTTATCGTAGGTACCGTGGTGCTGTTCATTGCCATTTCCGTTGTCTTTGAACGGCTGAAATATGTACAGTTCAGGAAAAAGCCCAAACCGGCCGCAGCACAGAAAGTTAAGGAGGGGACAGACAAATGACAGCTTTTTGGAACGAATTCGGCATCATCCTCTATGCCACCCTTGTCTATACCCCGCCCCTGCTTTACGCAGCTCTCGGCTCCTGCTTCTCGGAGGTTTCCGGCGTTGTCAACATCGGTATTGAAGGCATGATGACCGCCGGCGCCTTTACCGGCACGGTGGTGGCCTACTACACCAGCAACCCCTACCTGGGCTTCCTGTGCGGCGGTATGGCCGGCATGCTGTTCGGCGCGATTCACGCCTTTGCCACGGTGAATCTGGGCGCGGACCAGACCATTGCCGGCACGGCCATCAACATGCTGGGGCCTGGCATCGTCATCATGATCGCCCGCGTCCTCTATAACTCCACCGACACCATCCCCCTGAGCGCTGCCCAGAAGATCCCCACCCTGTTCAAGGGCATGTTTGACACCAGCACCGTGTTCGGCCGCTTTATGGACAATGTGTTCGCAACTTATGCTTCTACATATCTGGTCTTTTTCCTGGTCATACTGGTGTGGTTTATCTTCTACAAGACCCGCTTTGGCCTGCGGCTGCGGGCCTGCGGCGAGCATCCCCAGGCCTGTGAGACCCTGGGCATCAACGTGATCGCCACCCGCTTTGCCTGCGTGTGCATCTCCGGCTTCCTGTCCGGTCTGGGTGGCGCCTGCGTGACCATGGCCACCTCCAACCAGTTCAGGCCCATCTCCATCGTGGGTCAGGGCTTTATCGCCATCGCAGCGGTCCTCTTCGGCAAGTTCCGGCCCCAGGGCGCACTGCTGGGCTGCCTGCTCTTTGGCTTCTGCTCCGGCCTGAAGGTGGTTCTGGGCGGCTCCTCCGGCGTGAACATGCACCTGATCTCCATGATCCCCTATGTGGTCACGGTCATCGTGCTGGTCCTCTTCGTCGGCAAGTCCCGCGTCCCGGCAGCCAGCGGCAAGCCGTATATAAAATCCAAATAAAACCAATACTTAGCGCAGGGCCCTTTGTCCGGCCCGCAGCTCTGTAAACAGGGCCGGAGATTTGCTCCCCGGCCCTGTACTACGGAATCACAAAAAAGAGAAAACCAAGGAGAAAAACAATGAACAAGTATCTTGACATCGCACCGGAAGTAAAGGCCGCGCTGGAGCAGGGCAAGCCTGTGGTGGCGCTGGAGAGCACCATCATCTCCCACGGCATGCCTTATCCCAAAAATGTGGAGACCGCGCTGCTTGTGGAGCAGACCATCCGCGAAAACGGCGCCGTTCCCGCCACCATCGCCGTCATCGGCGGCCGGCTGAAGGCAGGTCTGAGCCATGAGGAGATCGAGTATCTGGGCAAAGCCGGACGCAATGTGGCGAAAGCCAGCCGCCGTGACCTGCCGGCCCTGGTGGCCCGGGGCGCGGACGGCGCGACCACCGTCACCACCACCATGATCATCGCCCATATGGCCGGGATCCAGGTCTTTGCCACCGGCGGCATCGGCGGTGTGCACCGGGGCGCGGAGACCACCATGGACATCTCCGCCGACCTGGAGGAGCTGGCCCAGACGCCGGTGATGGTGGTCTGCGCCGGGGCTAAGTCCATTCTGGATCTGGGCCTGACTCTGGAGTATCTGGAGACCCACGGCGTGCCCGTCATCGGCTACGGCACCGAGGAGCTGCCCGCCTTCTACACCCGGAAGAGCGGCTTTGGCGTGGACTACCGGGTGGACAGCCCCGAGGAGCTGGCCGCCATGTTCCGCGCACAGCGGGATCTGGGCTACAAGGGCGGTATGCTGGTCACCAACCCCATTCCCGAGGAATATGCCATGGACAAGGCCGTCATCGACGCCGCCATCGAGCAGGCCCTCAAGGAGAGCGTGGAACAGGGCGTCCACGGCAAGGAGACCACGCCCTTTCTGCTGGCCCGGGTGGTGGAGCTCACCGGCGGCGACAGCCTGGAGAGCAACATCAAACTGGTACTGAATAACGCCGCTGTGGCGGCCCGGACCGCCTGCCGGCTCTGCGAGTAAAGACAAAATGAAAGGGAGAGCGTCTCGCTCTCCCTTTTGCCTACTCCCGATCCTGAAAAACACAGTTTTCCCGGCATTTGGGTGTACACGGCAGCCCTTTGCGCATGTTGTTCAGGCAGCGGGAGCTGATCCTCGCTCCAAAACGCCGCCGCACCAGGCTGACGATAATGCTGTTGCCCCAACCGTAAGAGAGGTAACGCCGTACACTGCTCTCCACTTCCAAGGGCATTCTGTCCATCTGCGTCATGCTGCTCCCTCTTTTCCGTATGGTGTACTTCTATTTTACATGAAAACCGGAAAAATGGCAAAAGGTTCCTTTCGCCGCCAGGGAAATATTCCCCTGTTGATAAGTTCTCTCTTTTCTGGTATAATCCACCTACAGGAACGTTTTTCCCCGGAACAGGAGGCCCGTTATGGCACTGGACAAGGAGTATTTCGACGCGATCCACATCGACGTGGTGAAGAAAAAATATTATAACGCCAACAAGGTGGAAGCCGTATTGCAGGATATCCGCCAGCAGGCGCTGGCGCTCAGCGAAGAAAACGCGCTGCTTCAGCACCAGCTTACGCTGCTCAACGGCCAGAAAAACGAGATCGGCGACGCGCTGCTCTCGGCCAAGACCATCTCCCAGCAGATCATCATGGACGCCCAGGCGCGGGCGGAGGAGATCGTGGCGGAAGCCCGGGCCCAGAGCGAGGAGATTTTGGCCCAGGCGCAGCAGCGGGAGGACTACGCCGTGGAGCGGGTTGAGGCCTGTTTCTCCCGCATGAAGGAGCAGCACATGGCCTGTATCGAGGCGCTGAATGACGAATGGCAGGATTTCCTCTGCGGCCTGTACCCGGAGGAAGCGCCCAAAGCGCCCGACGATCTGAGCCAGAAGGTGGACGCCATCGCAAAAGAGCTGTTCTCCATAGAGGAAGAAGGATAAGAACAAAGTCAAACCCGGACAATGATTTGTCCGGGTTTTGACTTTGTTAGGGTCTGTT
>SAMEA3663015__coassemble_743_pt1 | contig 11667 bp, 12 predicted proteins | sample SAMEA3663015__metabat2_high_PE_021 | metagenome-assembled genome bin SAMEA3663015 (sample SAMEA3663015) | pig gut metagenome | biome: pig gut; feature: pig-associated habitat; material: faeces | place: France | collected 2012
TGAAGAAGTGAGGAGGCCGCAAAGCGGCCGGATTAAAATATGTCGCCGCAGGCGACACCACACCTATTCACTTTTCACTATTACCTCTTACTTTAACAGCTCCCCCTAATGGGGAGCCTCTGCGGCCCTGCCCCTTCGGTCAAACAGAGAAATATTTGTCCCCCTTTTTGCATATACATGGTATAAGGGGGTGAGAACATGCCATATGAGGAGATCAAAAAGGTACAGCAGCGCCCGCACAGCCTGACGCTGGAGGGCCGGGAGAAGATGAGCATCACCGGGGTGGACGACGTGTCCGGCTTTGACGAGAACACCATCGTGCTCACCACGTCTCAGGGCGATTTGAACATCCACGGCCAGGGCCTGCATATCGACAGGATCGACCTGGACGCGGGGGAGTTGGAGCTGCGGGGCAAAATTCAGGAGCTGAGCTACGACGAGCCTGCCCGCTCCGGCTCGCTGTGGTCAAGGCTGTTCGGCTGAGATGGAGATCAGCCTTGGCTTGCAGGCCATCAGACTTCTGCTGGCCCTGCTCCTGGGCCTGAGCACAGGGCTGCTGTATGACCTGCTGCGCCCTCTGCGCCGGGCCGCCGGGATGATCGCCGCCGCCGGGCTGGACGCCCTGTTCTGCCTGCTCACCGGGGCGGGGATCTTTCTCTTCGCCATGAGCGCCGGGGACGGGAAGCTGGGCCAGTGGGAGCTGTGCGCGGCGCTGCTGGGATTTTTGGCCTGGCTCCACCTGCTCAGCCCCTTTGTCCTGCCGGTTTTTGAAAAAATTCACCGCTTTCTGGCCGCCGGACTGGCGCTGTGCAAAAAAAGTTTGAAAAATTACATTCATTTTATAAAATTTTTCTTCCAAAAACTTCATTAATGTTTTATATTAAAAGGTAAAGAAGCGTATGCAGAATAAAGGGACCATTGTTCGTATCGTGCTTGTGGCGCTGATGGCTTACGCGCTGCTGCACTTTGCCGCTGCAAGGGCGCAGCTGGAGCAGACCCGGCAGCTTACCGGGGGCTTGGCGGCAGAGCAGGAGAGCCTGGAGGCGGAGAACCGGCGGCTTGCCGGGCTTTTGGAATCCGGGTACGACGGGGGGACCCTGGAAGCAATGGCCCGGGAGAGGCTGGGCCTTGTGATGCCGGGAGAAACGGTTTTTTACTTTACGAAAGACAGAGAGGTTCAAACAGATGGCACTGGAAGTAGGAGCGGTAGTTGAAGGCAAGGTGACAGGGATCACCAAGTTCGGCGCGTTTGTGGCGCTGCCGGAGGGGAAGAGCGGGCTTGTTCATATTTCGGAGGTGGCGAACGCCTTTGTCTCCGATGTGCACGACCATGTGCAGATGGGACAGACGGTAAAGGTGCGCATTCTCAGCATCAGCCCCGAGGGCAAGATCAATCTTTCCATCAAGAAAGCGGAGGACAGACCGGCACAGCCCAGAGAGCAGTCCTTCCGCAGAGCACCGCAGCAGCAGCGGCAGCAGCAGGAGCAGCCCCAGCGGCCTGCCCCGGTCAGAACTGCCGCCGACCCTCCTTCCGAGGATCAGGCCTTTGAGGACAGGCTGAAAAAATTCATGCAGGAGTCGGACAGCCGCATTGCCGACAACCGCATGTATTCTGACCGCCCGCGCCGCAGAGGCAGGAGATAAATCATACTGACCAAAAAGGAGAAAAAGGCATGACAAATTACAGCGAGCTATACCACAGCAAACTTACCACCGCTGCTGAGCTTGCTTCCCGCGTGGAGAGCGGATGGACCCTGGGCATGGACGCTGCCCTGGCCCAGACCCCGGCCATCATGTCCGCCCTGGCAGAACGGGCGGGCAGAGATGAACTCAGCGGCGTAAAGGTGCAGACCCTTCTGGATGTCTATCCTTTCGAATTCTATGCCGACAACGCCCTTTCCGGAAAACTCAACGGCGTTTCCTGGTTTTCCAGCGGCGGTGCGCGCAAGGCCGTGAACGGGGGATATGCGGACTTCATTCCCTCCTACTACCGGGATATCCCCGGCCTGATCCGCAGCTTTTACGAATACGACGCCTTCTGCGTCTCCGTGTCCCCTATGGACAAGCACGGCTATTTCAGCCTGGCCACCACCAGCTCTTACAGCCAGGCCATGCTGAGCAAGGCAAGACGGGTATTCGTTGAGGTGAACAAATACCAGCCCCGGGCTGTCTGCGGCATGCAGATCCACATCAGCCAGGTGGACGCCATCGTGGAGCACGACGCGCCCCTGCCCGAGCTGCCTCCGGTGAAGCTGGACGAGGTGAGCGTCACCATCGGCAACCTGATCGCCGAGCAGATCCCCGATGGGGCCTGCATCCAACTGGGCATCGGCGCCATCCCGGACGCCACCGGCATGGCCCTGAAGGCAAAGCACGACCTGGGCATCCATACCGAGATGTTCACCGACTCCATGGTGGAACTGCTTGCGTGCGGCGCAGTGAACAACAGCAAAAAGCAGATCCACCCGGGCAAGAGCGTCACTACCTTTGCCTACGGCTCCAAGCGGATCTACGACTATATCGACGACAACCCGGCCATCGAAATTCTGCCGGTGGACTATGTGAACGACCCCAACGTCATCTGCCAGAACGACAACATGATCTCCATCAACGCCGCTCTGGAGGTGGACCTGTGGGGCCAGGTCTGCGCGGAGAGCGTGGGGACAAAGCACATGTCCGGCTCCGGCGGCCAGATCGACTATGTGCGCGGGGCCTGCCAGTCCAAAGGCGGCAAGAGCTTTATCGCCTTCAGCTCTACGGCAAAGGGCGGGACCATCAGCAAGATCAAGCCCATCCTGACCCCCGGCGCGGTGTGCACCACCAGCAAGAACGACGTGGACTATATCGTCACGGAGTACGGCCTGGCCCATCTGAGAGGCCACAGCCTGGCCCAGCGGGCAAAGCAGCTCATCGCCATTGCCCACCCGGATTTCCGGGACGAATTGACCTTTGAGGCCAAAAAGCGGGGCATCATGATCTGATACGGATCATGATAGGCTCCCTAAAAAAGTTATAAATAATTCAAACTCAGCACAGATGAGTTTGCCCCAACAACGGATAGTATACAGCCCCATCCAGTTTCCCGCTGGCGGAAGCCGGTATGACGAGTCGTCATACTGAAAACAGCATTTCAGCAGTTCCAGTACGGACACAATGCTGTGTCCGTAAGGCGTAAAAGCAAGTTTTACGCTCATTGTATCCGTTGTTGGGGGTTTTTTCGTCAAAAAGAGGAGAGAAAGATGTACATCAGAGACGGAAAAATACAGTTTAGCCCTCTGGATCTGGACATTCTCCGGGAGATTGCCCCCAAAGAGCTGCAGCGTTTTCTGTCCAATGACAGTCCTCTCCCGGAAAACAGAGAACTGCCGCCCCTGTTTCATCCGGTGTGCATTCCGCTGCTGATGCACCCTTATGCCAGTCCGGAGGGCGTCAGGCGCTGCTATCAAAAGCAGTGCTCCCTCGTCTTACATTCCAGAGACGGCAGAGAGTACCAGGCGATCCAGATCCCCAAATCAGATGACAGGAAGCGCACGGTTTACCGGGTGAGCAAGCAGCTGACGGAATACCAGCGCTGGATACAGCAGAATATTTTGGTTCACCTTCCGGTTCACCCCTGCGCTGCAGCGTACAAGCCCGGCAGCAGCGTCAAGCGCAATGCGGCGCCCCATGTGGGCCACAGACAGCTTGTCAAGGTGGATCTGAAGGATTATTTCGGGCACATCAGCTTTCATAAAGTCAAAAAGGTTTTTCTGGACGCCGGCTATTCCGGCAAGGTCAGTACGAGCCTTGCCGGTCTCTGCACAAGAGAGGGCGCGCTCCCGCAAGGGGCTGTTTCCAGCCCGGCGCTGGCCAATCTTGTGTTTTTCCGTTTGGATGAACAGATCTCTGCTTTTTGCAGCAGTATGGGAATCACCTATACCAGATACTGCGACGATTTGTGCTTCTCTTCGGACGATATGGATGTGAAATTGCTGCTTCGCACCCTGCGGAAAATGCTCTCTTCGGAGGGCTATGTGATCAACAGCAGCAAAACCCGGGCCCTCGGCCCCGGGGACAGGCACCAGATCACCGGCGTTGTGTCCAACATGAAAATTCAGGCGCCGTCTGCCTACCGGAAAAAAATCCGCCAGGAGATGTATTTTTTGCGCCGCTATGGGCTGGAGGAGCATCTTTCCCGAATGGGAGATCCCCGGTTTTATCAAAACTTTGTGGCAGATGAACGCTTCTATCTGAACAGTCTCCTGGGCCGGATCGACTATGTGCTTTTTCTGAACCCGGAAGACAGGGAATTTGCGGAATACAGAGAGGAAGTTGCTTCTCTCGGCAGGATCGAGAGAGGCGAGGAGGCATGACTGCCCCCCCTTCCTTGAAAAACAGACAGCCGCTGTCGATAGACAGCGGCCATTTTTTCAGGTCTTGCGGTACAGGGTGTAGCCGCACTTGCATTTAATGTGGATTTTCCCTTTGCCCCTGGGGACGCGCAGCATGACGCCGCAGCCGGGGCACTTGAAAAAGCAGTAGTCCTTGCGCTGGGCACGGCGCTCTTTGGCGGCCTGCCGGTTATGCTGCTGCTTCTGACGCAGGGCCAGGTAGGCGTTGTTCTCCGCCTCCCGCTGCCCCAAGCGGCGGGAAAAGGCGCGGACAAAACTGAAAATCAGCATCATCAGACCAAGCCAGGTGAATAAAAGGCTGAAAACGCCCTTAAGTATATTGGCCGTCAGTACCGACAGCAGCATGCAGGCAAGCCCCATCCAAAAAAGGGCCTTGGAAAACTCGTCCATGCCCTGCCGCCCGGAAAATATTCTGCTCAGTTTTTCTCTCATGCCTTGCTCCAAAACCTTTTTTTGTTTATTCTAAGTTCGCAGGAGGGAAGTGTCAATAGACTTCACTGAAAGTTTACAAAACGCTCACTCCGCGGTCATGGAGAGAACATAGAAGGGCTTGAACCTTGGGGCTGAAGGTGATAGAATATAACCGAATTTCACAATGGAGGATTATGAGCATGATTGCAATTGGCAGCGACCACGGCGGATTCGCCCTGAAACAGGAGATCATGGCCCATCTGGAGAAGAGAGGGCTGGAATATAAGGACTATGGCACCTACAGCGAGGAAAGCTGCGACTATCCCGTGTACGGCAAGGCTGTGGCCAAGGCTGTGGCGGCAGGGGAGTGCGAGAGAGGGATCATCATCTGCGGCACCGGCATCGGCATCTCCATTACCGCAAACAAGGTTCCCGGCGTGCGGGCCGCGCTGTGCGGCGACTGCTTCTCCGCAAAAGCCACCCGTGAGCATAACGACGCCAACATCCTGGCCCTGGGGGCCAGAGTTACCGGGCCGGGCCTGGCTTTGCTGATCGTGGACACCTTCCTGGACACGCCCTTCTCCGGCGACGAAAGGCACGTGCACCGCATCTCCATGATCGAAGAATAGTATGATACTGATTCCCGGGAGGGAGTATTTTGGCAAAATACACGGAGTTTTACAAAGGGCGCCGCAAGCGCCGGAATTATGTCTTTATCCCCGCGGCGATCCTCATCGGCCTTCTGGCCTTCGCGGTGGTCATGTTTTACGGTGTGCAGAAGTACGCCGTCATCACCAAGGACGCGGTGAATGTGAAGCTGCCCGGCATGGAAGAGGAAGAGACCATCATCGACGAGCAGGGCAACGAGGTAAAGGTATTTGACCAGGTGGACGCCCAGATCGTTTTTGAAGATCCGGACTATTCCGATATCCAGGCCACCGCCGGGGAGAACGTGGGCCCCATCCGGGCGATTTTTGTCCCCGCGGAGGAGATCAACAAGGAAAAGCTGGAGGAATACGCCGCCCGCCTCAACCAGGGCAACGCCCTGGTGCTGGAGATGAAGCCCCGGTCCGGACGGCTGATGTGGACCACCAATTCTTCCGTGGCCCAGAACTACAGCCTGAACACCACCAACACAGTGGATGTGGCCAGCCTGATCGCCGGACTGCGGGAGCTGAAGCCGGACATCTACCTGGCCGCCCAGATCAGCTGCTGCCTGGACGAGCTGTTTGCCTCTTTCAGTACCACCGTCACCCTGAAAAACAGCTATGGCGCGGACTACAGGGATGATAACGGCACCTGGCTGGACGCCTACAATATCAATTTGCGGACTTATATTGTTGAGCTCTGCCGCGAGCTGTATGCCATGGGCTTTGACGAGGTGATTCTGGCCGACGTGGCCCACCCCATCATCCCTGAGCCGGAGGCGGGACAGGAAAAGCAGCAGCTCACCTATACCCGGGACATGTCCACCACACCCAGCCCCATGAACGCGGTCTGCGGCTTTGCCATCAGCGTGGCGGATCAGCTGTCCGACAGAGACGGGCTCTTGTCCATCTACATTGACTCTGCTTATGCCCTGGTGCGGACCTATGAGGCCAACGGCCAGAACGCGCCGCTGTTTATGAAGCTCTATGACCGGGTGTACTTGAGAACAGACAAATACGCATACAGCTATAACATGACCGATATCCAGCCCAGCGTCACCATCGGCGAGGCCAAATTCCGCTTTGTGCCCGTGGTGGAAAACTACCTGCCGGAAAACAGCGCAGAGGTCTCCTGGGTCCTGATCGACACAGAGGACGATTAAAAAAAGAGAAAACAGTGGAGCTGTAGCAAAACGGAAAGTTCTGCTACAGCTCCCTTTTCTATGCGTAGAAGGACAAATGCAGAGAAAAAGAAAAGTTTCTGTTGAAAACAGAGAACGCCAAAGAAGACCCGCCAGAAAAATGTCGAGTCGAAAAGGGCAAATATTCAGTTTTGTGGAAAACTAAGCCGTATCTTTTTCAAACAACTGCGTGCCGGTTCGATCATGATGAATCTTGGCATGCAGTTTGTTTATGTTGTAGGCCATTGCTAGAATAAGTACCTCGGTTGAAACCTTTTTGTGACCACGTAAAAGGAACTGCCGAAATCCATAGTTCTGTTTGACCACGCCAAATGCACCTTCGGACTGGATTGAGCGATTCATCCGCAGCAAGATTCCCTGTTCACTGGTAATGCGCTCCAGAGATGCAGCGCGTTGTTGAATGAATTTCTTGGAGACGTGGATCTGACGGTTGCCTTTCGCACGGGTACAGGTTTTCTTGTGTGGACAGGCAGAGCAATCGTCACATTCGTAATAGGTAATCTCGCTTTCAAATCCGCTCTTGCTTTTACGTTTGCCTACATACTTTGCACGAAGCTTTTGACCGGCCTGACAGGTGTATTCATCTTTTTGGGCATCATACGCCATGTTCTCCCGCAGGGCCATGTTACTCTTGAATTTCTTCGTTTTGCTGCGCTCATAGTTCTGCGGCTTGATGTAGCAAGACTTCTGCTTCGCCTCAAACCAGCTGTAGTTCTCCTCACTCTCATAACCCGCGTCAGCAGTTACGTCCTTGTAATCTGCGCCATACCCCTGCATCTTCTCCATCAAAGGGATGAGCGTCAGCTGATCGCTCCGCTCCGATGAAACCAACACGCCGGTGATGTATTCTCCTTCAACGCCGAATTGTACGTTGTATCCCGGTTTGAGCTGCGCGTTGCGCATATGGTCTTCTTTCATGTGCATAAAGGTAGCATCCGGGTCTGTCTTGGAGAAGCTGTTGCGTCCTCGGAATGTTTCATTGTAGCCCTCGTACTTCTGCTTCCTGGCAAGAAACTCCCGGAGTTGTTCAATATCCCGTTGCAACGCGCTCTTCCTCTTGCCCCGTCCATGCACGAAAGGAAAGTCTGCCTTGTTCTCCAGGGCAGACAACAAGGTACTCGCGTCAGCTGCAACAACACCATACTTGCTGCACAGCTCTGGCAACAGCTTTTCCAGCTTCGCATCCAAACGAGCCTCATATTTGTTCGTGCTCTTCTTCCAAACAAAACTGTACTTGTTGGCGTTGGCTTCAATCTTTGTCCCGTCTACAAACAGGTGCTCAAATGTGATCTCGCCAAGCCCATGCAGATGATGTACCAGCTGGCTGAATAGTTCGTCCCCACACTCCGCCAAACGCTTGCTCCGAAAACGCGCTATCTCAAAATGGCTTGGTGCCGGAACACCGTTCAGCAGCCAGATGTAATTCATATCCCTCTCGCAGCTGCTCTTGATCTTCCTCGACGAGTAGTTGTGTTCCATCGCGGCGTACAGCACGATCTTCAGCATGGTACGCGGTGGCGTTGCCGGTGGGCGTCCGTGCGAGTTATATGCTCTCATGAGTGCGCTCAGATCCATCCCCTCTACAATCTTGTCTAAGAGCCTCACACTGTCGTCTGCCGGTATTACCTTTTCCGCGAAACTTTCATCAATTTTTAGTTGCACATTCCGCTCGCATGTGCCATAATCTTTATCCGGTAGATGTTGTTGCACACCTTCATCTTACCACAAACAAGGAACCGAGGCGACTGTTTTCAGCCGTCTCGGTCTCTTCTTTTTTTGAACTGTTTTGCTACAGCCCCTTTCATTATTGAATATTGAAAGGCCCAAGGACATATTCTGTGTAGTTTGTACCTTCGTCGGCGCACATGCTGCGTATGTATTCGTAGGTGAATTTATCCCGGTTGTTCCATCGGCTGAGCGTATCCGCGCCGCAGTCCACGGTGTCCATCCGCCCGGCAAAATAGGCCAGGTTTATATCCGAGTAGGCTCTGGCCAGCGCATCCGCGCCGCGCCCCTGTCCAAGACGGGCCATGGCCTTGCGGTAGGAGCTGTCCCAGAAAAAGCCGGCGGAGTAATCATGGAAATTCAGCAGCTCCGGATTATCCAGCCCCTGCGACCCGGCCCAGGCGGCTACGTCCACGACTTCGGTGCGGTAGTATGCACTGTCCCCGGTGACAACCAGAAGTCCGTATTGGTTGGGCGTTACGGCCAGAGAGGAGGTGGCAATTTCCGTCAGGCCGCTTTCGATCTGCGAGATGTGCTGAATGTGCATATGTCCGCTGAGATTGCAGATCACGCCGTATTTTTCGAACAGAGCACCCAGCAGACGGCCGTTGCCGATGACAAAGCCGCCCCGGAACAGGCTGTTGTGCTGAAAAAGATTCTGATGACTGACGGCCACCACTTTTGCCCCGGCCTCCGTGGCGCATTTCAGCTGTTCGTCGATCCAGTTCAGCGTGCTGTCATCAAGGAAGCCCGGCTCGTCCTGAGTATTCACGTCCACCATCAATACCCGAAGCTCCGGTGTGACCTCCGCTATATAGCTCAGGCTGTCCCCGTCCCGGGAAAGGGCCTGACTGAATCCCAGGTCTGCGTAGATCTCTTCAAATTCCTTCATGCTCACGCTGTCTGCGCTGGAATAACCGTCGCCGGTGAAGGCGGCGGCTTTGGCATTGTACAGATCGTGGTTGCCGGGGATGACCAGCACCGGTATGCCCGCGTCCGCCACACGGCGGAGCTTTTCCGCAAGCATCAGGTGGCTTTCACGCTCGCCGTTGAAGCTCAGATCGCCGGAAAGAATGAGCGCGTCAGGGGCGCTTTCGATGATCTGCGAGACAAAGGCCTCGGTCAGCTCCTCAATGTATTTCATCGTTTTGCCGTCCGCGTTCTCAATCATTTTCGTATAGTACGCCCCGTTGTCGTAAAGCTGAGGGGCAAGGTAGTGCAGATCGGTGGCCACGGCCAGCCTTATCCCTTCTTCCGGAAGGAAGGGAGCCTCCGGCTCCGCGTTGCCCTGCGCGAGGACAAGGCCCAGCGCGGCAGCAAGAACGACGGCCAGCAACGCAAAAATAACGCGGGTCTTTTTCATGGTCTCACCTTCTCTTTCACCTTTGACTGCGTGTTTGTCGATAGTTTAACATAGCCGCTGCCTTTAAGCAAGAGAGTGCTGTGGCTCAAAGGGATAAATTCTTAGGCTTGTAGCATATCAGGACTGCCGTCGGTGCCTTTGCGTAACAAACCTGCATAGATAGGCGCTTTTCCTTTATAATGCCTCTATTTCTTTGATGGCATATTCGTTCCCACGGAGCAGGTAGGTACGCTCGCTGCCGCACTTAGGGCAGATTTTGGCGTACTTGACGGTGGAATACTCCTCACCGCAGTCGGTACAGAGGGTGACAGCTTCAATGGGTTCAATGCGCAGCGCTGCTTCCTGCATATACTCCGTGCGCTTTACTGCCCAGTCCCAGCAGTCGCAGAGATATTTGGGCAGAATGCCGCTGACTTCGCCCACCTGCAATGTGACGCTGGCCACTTTGGTGAGCTGATTCTCCCGGCAACAGTCCTCCACGGTGCGGATGATGTACATTACGGTGCCAAGCTCATGCATAGCGCTTCACCTCAAGTCTTGCCCTGGATGCGTTTGATCGTCAGTTTGGCTGCCCGCTTGATGCCATGCTTGATGATGGCCTGCTTGGAGTAGTCGCCGTTGATGTAGTTGGCAAACTCCGGGCGGATGCGGCGCAGATGGATAGCGTCGAACTTGCAGCGGGTGGTGCAGATGCCGCAGCCGATGCACTTGTTCTGGTCAACGGTGGTGGCGCCGCAGCTGAGGCAGCGGGAGGCCTCCAGTTTCACCTGCTCCTCGGTGAGGGTGACGCGGTTATCCTTGAGGGTCTTGGTCTTGCTCTCGTCATGGAGCTGCTCCTGCCGGGCGGGCACGTTCAGCTTTTCGGCGGGAATGGCGGCATTGCGCTTGTCAAACTCTTTAAAGTCTCTGGGGTTGCGGGCCAGGGTCAGGCTGTGGCCCGGGTGGACAAAGCGGTGGATGGAAATGGCGCCCTCACGACCGCTGGCGATGGCGTCAATGGTGTACTTGGGACCGGTGACCGCGTCGCCGCCGCCGAAAATGTCCGGCTCGGCGGACTGGAAGGTGACCTCAGCCACCTGCATGATGCGGCCATTCTCCGTCTCGGCTTTGGTGCCTTTGAGCAGGCTGCCCCAGTTGGAGCGCTGGCCGATGGAGACGATCACGTTGCTGCACGGGACAGTGACGGTGTCGTTCTCGTCATAACGGGGGGCAAACCTGCCGATTTCATCCCGCACGGAGAGGCAGCGTTTGAACTCCACCCCGGTGACCCTGCCGTTTTCGCCCAGAATGCGCTTGGGGCCCCAGCAGTTATTGATGATGACGCCCTCGGCCAGGGCCTCGTTCTTCTCGTCGGGCACGGTGGGCATTTCTGCGTCGGTCTCAAGGCAGTAGAGCTGGGCAAAGCCGGTGCCGATACGGGTTACAGTGCGGGCCGCGTCAATGGCCGCGTTGCCGCCGCCGATCACAACGGTGTCCCCCTCCAGAGCGCTGATCTCGCCCCGGTTCACGGCCTTCAGAAAGTCAATGCCGCAGCTTACACCCTCCAGATCCTCGCCTTCCACATTGACCTTGATGCCGTCCTGCAAACCGATGGCCACATAGAAGGCCTTGTAACCCTGCCCGCGAAGCTCGGGGATGGTCACATCCTTGCCTACCTCCACGCCGCAGCGAAACTCCACGCCCATTTCCTTCAGCACTTCGATCTCGGCGTTCACCACGTCCTTTTCCAGACGGAAGTTGGGGATGCCCTTGGTGAGCATGCCGCCGGGGATGGGGTCTTTGTCAAATACGGTGACAGGGTAGCTCATGTTGGCCAGAAAGTAGGCGCAGGTCATACCGGCGGGGCCGGCGCCGATGACCGCGATCTTCTCCTTAAAGTCCTCCCCGGAGCCCTTGTGCCGGTTCTTGGTGGGGATATAGCGGTGCTC
>SAMEA3663015__coassemble_744_pt1 | contig 11665 bp, 10 predicted proteins | sample SAMEA3663015__metabat2_high_PE_021 | metagenome-assembled genome bin SAMEA3663015 (sample SAMEA3663015) | pig gut metagenome | biome: pig gut; feature: pig-associated habitat; material: faeces | place: France | collected 2012
GGAGTCGATGTGACGGGTCAGGTCCAGCATCTTGTTGGAGAAGCCCCACTCGTTGTCGTACCAAGCCATGAGCTTGACGAAGTTGTCGTTCAGAGCCAGGCCGGCCTTTGCGTCGAAGATGGAGGTGTGTGCGTCGGTGCGGAAGTCGGAAGAGACGACCTCTTCATCAACATACTCCAGAACGCCCTTCATGGGGCCTTCGGAAGCGGCCTTGACGGCAGCGCAGATCTCGTCGTAGCTTGCGCCCTTCTCCAGGCGGACAGTCAGGTCAACGATGGACACGTCACCTGCGGGGATACGCATGGAGGTGCCGGTCAGCTTGCCCTTCAGCTCGGGGATGACCTTGCCGACAGCCTTGGCTGCGCCGGTGCTGGTGGGGATGATGTTGTTGTAAACGCTGCGGCCCAGGCGCCAGTTCTTCTTGGAGAAGCCGTCGACCACGGACTGGGTAGCGGTGGAAGCGTGAACGGTGGTCATCAGACCTTCAACGATACCGAAGTTGTCGTTGAGAACCTTGGCGAGAGGAGCCAGGCAGTTGGTGGTGCAGGAAGCGTTGGAAACGAACTGCATGTCGGGGGTGTACTTGTCCAGGTTTACGCCGCAGACGAACATGGGGGTGTCGTCCTTTGCGGGGCCGGACATGACGACGACCTTTGCGCCGGCGTCGATGTGGGGCTGTGCGTCAGCCTTGGTGAGGAACTTGCCGGTGCACTCGAGAACGTACTCAGCACCCAGCTCGCCCCAGGGCAGCTGAGAAGGATCGCGGGAGTCCAGGATGGGGAAGCTCTTGCCGTCGACGATGAGGAGCTTCTCTTCGTCGTTGTAGCTTACGTCTGCGTCGAATCTGCCGTGAACGGTGTCGAACTTGACAGCGTAGGCCAGCTGACCGGCGGTCTTGCCGGGAGCGTTGATGCCGACGACTTCGATATCATCGGATTTGACAGCGGCTCTGAAAGCCAGGCTGCCGATGCGGCCGAAACCATTGATGCCAACTTTGATCATTTCAATATCCTCCAATAAAAATTTTGCAAAACAGTGTTTTCGCCCTGACAGGCGAGATCAATCATCCGGCAAATAATGCCTTATTGATTGCCTAAATTGTATCATATACTATTAACAAAAATCAATATTTCATTCTATCAATTCTTAACAAAAAAACGCCGAAATTTATTACCCTTTCAGCGCTTTTTTCGACTCGGTATTGTATATTTTGTCGGTATTTGTTAAAATTGCAAAAAAAGGACCCGTTTATAGAGGAGGCTGCTTTGTATGATACAGATCCCATCCGAGATTCTGACCCTCTCCGGAGAACCAACAGTGCTGTGCCGCTTCGGCAAGCTGGTTTTCGCCAACCACAGTGCGGAAGATATCCTGGGCAGCGACTGCGTGGGCAAGAGTGTCAAAGCGCTGTTCGGTACGGTCATCTCCGACGCCCAGGCGTCTTCCTTCGTGGCGGATGTGCCTGTTATGGGCCGGCATTATATCCTTCGGGTGGCCCGTATCGGCGATGTGCAGGCCGTTTTCTTCTCCCATGACGAGACGCCTGCCGTGCTGATGAACGACGCGTTCATCTATGCCATGCGCAACAGCCTGATGAATATGGGCATTGCTGCTGACAAGGGACGGCTCAAAGCCGATAAGCTGGGAGACCGGGCCCTCTCCGCCTGCTTTGCTTCCCTGTCCAAAAGCCATTACATTATGATGCGCCTGCTCTCCAATATTTCCATCGCAAAGGGCATATTGGAAAAAAATCTGCCTGTCACCCTGGCCGCTGTGGAGATGTCCGGTTTCTTGTCCGAACTGGTGGATACCATAAGCATGCTCCGGCCGGATATTCAATTCCATGTGAGCGCCGGAGAGAAGCTCATCATCGACGCCGACGCCGCCATGCTGGAGATTTTGGTGCTGAATCTGCTCTCCAACTGCCTGGTCCACGCCAAGGGGCTCACCCGGATCAGCGTGAGCCTGATCAACAGCGGCGACAGCGTTGTGATCTCCGTCTGTGACGACGGCTGCGGCATAAAGGCAGACGAACTGCATTCCGTATTCAGCCGCTATCGCTTTGGCTTTGATATAAGCCACCTGGGGAAGGGCCCCGGACTTGGGCTGACGGTCGTGCGCGGGATCGCCGAATACCACGGCGGGACCGTCCTGCTGGAGAGCCGGGAAGGCAGCGGCACCACGGTGCGGGCCTCCATCTCCAAACGGCTGGGCACCCAGCACCTCCGTCAGCCGCAGATCCCCTATACAGACAGCATGAAGAGCGTCCTTATCGGTCTTTCCGACTGCCTGCCGGAAGCGTGTTTTTCCGATAAATATATGGATTGAAAGTCTTGGACAGAATGGCATATCGTTAAGAAATCAGGGGGCGCCGGATTTTTCCGGCGTCCCCCGGACGGCAGACAAAGCTGCCCCAATGCTTGGCAAACCCCGGCGGCGCGCCTGTCGACGATGAGAGCATAGTTATTTGACAGTCTCTGGCCTGCCGAAGAATTTGTTGTTCTGCGGCAGACTTTTTCCGGTAAGCGATGCTTCTGCCGGCAAGGGCGGAGCACCAGAAAACTTGCATCCTGATCAAGGCGCTTTTTGCAGGCGTTTTTTACATATTGCAATACTCCCCAAAAATCGGGGCATAAATTTTCTGCCGGTAATGACGGCGCGCCGGGAGCAAATATTCGCTTTTTTCTGTCAGAAGACCTTCTTATCCCGGCTGCAGCAGGGGAAACGGACTTTTTCCTGCGGAAATAGCGCGGTATATTGACAAATCCGGCGACAATTTGTATTATGTTTTTAATCAAATTTTGCCAATTTGATTTCACGGAGCAGGAGACTCCACAAAAAAGGTGTAAGGAATACATCAATAAGAATAAGAAACAGAGGGGAATAGGATGAAAAGAAAAATCTTTGCAGTTGTTGTTGCCGCCGTTTTAGCAGTGCAGTGCATAGCCTTCACCGGCTGCGGCACAAAGGGAGAAACGGAGACGGAAAATATAACCCGTACAATTACGGATATGGATGGACGGACGGTTGAAATACCGTCTGCAATAGAGCGCGTTGCGTGCCAATCTTCCACATGTGAAGCAGCAGTTATTTCTCTGGGGAAAGCAACCTTGCTGGTTGGTACGACAGATTATACAGATGAGAACTCTTTTGCGTTCAAACTTTTCCCTGAGCTGTCAGGAGTGACCAAACTGGCAGACGACATGTCCGTTGAAGAAATGCTTGAAAAGAATGTTCAGGTCGTTTTTGTGAAGGACACCAATAAAATTGAAAAATATGAAGAAGCCGGCTTACCGGTCGTCTATGTCGATCTCGATACTGTTGAGGGGACAAAAGAAGGGATCAAAATCATCGGCGAAGTGATCGGCGCGGCAGAGCAGGCCCAGAAGTGCGTTGACTATATCAATGGCATAGAGCAGCTCGTAAGGGAACGTTTTGACAACGCGGATAAAAAGACCTTCTCTGCATACTATTCCAGAGCAAAATATGCGGAGAGTAATCTGCTGACCACATATGCTGCCGGCCACATATACTCGGAGTGGATCGGCATATGCGGAGGAACGGTTATTACCAAAGACATGGAACTGGCGGAAACCAAGGGCGGCGTAATGATAAACGGAGAAGAACTGATTTCCGCAAATCCTGATTTCATTTTTGTGGGCGGATACTACCGCAACAATATTTATCGTGACGCCATGTCAGGAGAGTACAGTGAAGTGCTTGACGCGGTAAAGAATCAGAATGTTTACCTGATTCCTACAAGCGTTACGGACTGGAGCGTCGGCAGCTGTGAACTGGGCCTTACAACGCTTTGGTGCGCACAGGCAGTGGCTCCGGATCTGTTTGAAGATATTGATATGACACAGGAAGTAATCAAATTTTACAAGGAAATTGCGGGGATTGAGGTATCCGAAGATCTTGCAAACGCCATTTTGGACAGCGGCAACTGATAAGTAATGGCTGGTGAAATAGGGAAACAAATGCGAATAAAAACACTGCATATTGAGTTCACCACAGCATGCAACAGCAGATGCGTAATGTGCGATTACTGGAAAACTGCCGCAGCGGAAATGATCGACCCCAAACTTGTTTTATCAATGATAGCCGAGCAATATCCTCTGGGTCTTGAAACGGTGTACTTTACCGGCGGTGAATGTCTTTTGTTCGCGGAAAGTGTTTTCTCTCTTTGCACGCAAATCCGGGAGTCTTTTCCCGGGCTAAGACTTGGCTTAATTACCAACGGTCTTCTTTTGGAAAAATACTGCCGCGAGATTGCCGGACTGTTTCAAAAGGTGATTGTTTCCTTTGACGCAGTCGATCCGGTACGATATAAAAAAATCAGAGGCGTTGACGGGGCAGAAACAATACAGAAAGGGATACGTTCCCTGAAAGAACACAGCCCCCAAACGCAAGTGAATCTCAGAGTATTGGTACTGGAGGAGAATTTGGATGAGCTTCCGGAGATTGTGGAATATGGGCTGACGCAAAAGCTGAATCGCGTAAGCTTTATACCGGAGGACACAAGCAGCCAATACGCGTTTGGCCGTAGGGATCAAGCAGGTGTTTCCGGACGCAAGCCGCCTTCTTTGGCCGAACTGAGACGGGTTATTGACCAAATCAAAACGCACTATTCAGCCCAGATGGGAACCCTGCTGCGCCCGGAGCTGGAAGATCTGGAGCGTGTTTATTCCATTTATTCAGGCGCTCCGGTTTGTTTTCCGGCGTGCAATAAGGCGTCTTTTTCCTGCGTGATCAGTTCGGGCGGACTGGTCAGCCCATGCTTTTTTATCAATGGAACGCAGAAAATATCTTCTGGCGTATCCCTTCAGCGTATCCTCACCAGCGATGAATATCTTCTGCGCGTTCGGGAAATCAACGCACATTTTTATCCCATATGCGGCAAATGCGCATGCCCAAAGGAACTATCTTAATGCTGTGAGTGGACTATGAAAAAGAAATTATTATGCATTTTTGCTGCGTTTATCGGGCTTCTTTTTGCTGCGCTCCTTAGTTTGTGCGTGGGAAGATATAACATCAGCCCTTTTGAGGTCCTGTCCTCTCTCTTCGGGAGCGGAGACACCTCGGTCAATCTTGTGGTGTATAAGCTTCGCCTTCCCAGGGTGATCTGCGCCGTTTTAATTGGCGGCGCTCTTTCCGCAGCCGGCATGGCTTTTCAGGGGCTGTTTCAAAACCCCTTGGTTTCCCCTGACATATTAGGCGTTTCTTCCGGCGCCTGTGTAGGCGCCGTGACATCAATTCTTCTTGGCCTGGGAACAACGCTTACAATGTTGTTTGCTTTTTCAACAGGAATTGTCAGCGTATCTGTGGCAATTCTTCTGGCCGTCCTGACCAGAAAAAGCAAAAACACCGTAATGGTCTTTGCGGGCATTATTGTGGGGCGTTTTATGAGCTCAATAGTCGGCATTCTTATCTTTTTTGCCGATGACGAATCCCAATTGGGCGCCATTATTGAGTGGCAAATGGGCAGCTTTGCCAAAGTAACGATGACCGATTTGGCTGTATTTGGTCCCTTGCTGGCGGTATGTATCGCTGTCTTGCTTCTGCTCAGGTGGAGGATCAACCTTTTATCTGTCGGAGAGGAAGAAGCCAAAGCGCTGGGCGTCAACGTGTCACAAGAACGTCTGCTGGTAATCATTGTATCCACCTTCGCTACGGCAATTTCTGTATGTGTTGCCGGCACGATTGCATGGATCGGCTTGATTGTCCCCCATATCAGCCGCTGGATAATAAAGGATGACAACCGCTACAGCATGCCGCTGGGAGTTGTTCTGGGCGGCATTGCGCTGCTTCTCTCAGATACGATAGCAAGGAGCTTGCTGCCTTATGAGCTTCCGCTTGAAGTAATTACAGGACTTGCCGGCGCACCCATATTTGCATGGATTATGGTGAAGAGATGGAGAGAATAAAGGAAAAACCATCAGCGATTGATGTTTCGGATCTTTCGTTTACATATCGTAAGGGGAAAAAAGTTCTGGAAAGTGTCAGCTTTTCCATTGCACAAGGGGACGTGCTCACCATTTTAGGGCCAAATGGTTCGGGCAAAACAACGCTGCTGAATTGTCTTCTGATGAACAACATGCAATACAGCGGAAAGATTTGCCTGTTCGGGCGTGACCTGAGAACGTATCAAACAAAGGAATACGCATCCAGTGTTGCTTATGTTCCGCAGCTGGCACGCTTGAACTTTGAATATACCGTGGAGGATTTTGTGCTGATGGGGATAAACCCTCATAAATCGTTTTTTGAACAGCCTCAGGCGCGGGATTACGATATGGTTTACAAAAGCCTGGAACTGCTGGGTATCCGCAATCTGTCTGCGCAGCTGATGGGAGAAATAAGCGGTGGTGAACGCCAGCTTGCCTATATTGCAAGAGCGCTGACACAGCAGCCCAAGATCATTATTATGGACGAGCCTACCTCTGCTTTGGATTACAGCAATCAATACAAAGTAATCCAGATTCTGAAAAGACTGAATCAGGATGGATATACCGTCATATTAACGAGCCATAATCCGGAGTACGCATTTATGCTCGGGGGGTATGTCGGTATGATATACCGTAATGAGCGGTTTCAATTCGGACCAGCCGAAGAACTGATGAATGATGATAATCTTTCCAAACTGTACGGTACAGATATCAGGGTGAGATACCTTCCGGAATATAATACAAAAATTTGTGTCAGAGTAGACGGAAACGGAGAATGGCAATGAACAATAGGGACTTTTTACCTCATCTTGAGATACAGGTTGCAGAACACTGTAATTTAAATTGCGCATCCTGCACGCATTTTTCTCCACTGGCTGAGCCAAGCTTTATCGACAGTGAATCATTTTTCCTTCAGCTGAAAAAAGCCAATTCCCTGTTCAGTGGGCACTGCAAGTCTCTGAAAATCATGGGGGGAGAGCCTCTGCTTCATCCGGAAATCAGTACGCTGCTCAAGCTGGCAAGGCAGGCCATGCCCGACATCAAACTGACGCTGCAAACCAATGGGATCTTGCTTACCGCCCTTCCCGATCAGTTCTGGCAATCATGCCATGACAATGATATTCTGGTCCGGGTAACCCGGTATCCTGTCAGGCTGGATATGGAGCAGATCAACAAGAAGGCGCAGCAATTTGATGTTGATTTAAAATATCACCCATCTGATTCGGCAGTAAAGTCTTTCAATCTTTACCCGTTGAATCTGAAAGGGGATGGCTGCACAGAAGAAAATTATGCGGGCTGTAAAATGAAGCAGCGTTATGTTCTGATCAAAAACGGAAGGCTGTATCCGTGCCCGATCGCAGGAAATGCAGAGCATTTCAGCCGCGCTTTTCATCAGGATTTGGTCTGCGGAGAGACCGACAGCGCTTCCCTTGACGCGATCCAGACTTTTGAAGAGTATAAGGAATTTGCCGAAAAAGCAATCCCGTTTTGCCGCTTCTGTATGCCGGACCAATATCGGAGAGATGTCGGTTGGGCACAGTCCAAAAAATTGATCTCAGAATGGACATGAAGAGATGAATGATCTGCAGGAAAAGACACGGCATTTGATTGATCTGGATGAAATAAAAGTTGTCAGTTTTGATCTGTTTGATACGCTGGTTCTCAGACCGGCTTTTTCAGATGACGATATCCTGCGTCTGCTGTGTCAATCAATAGAGCATGAATATGGGATCAGCGTATTGAACGCGCGCCTCTCTGCAGGGGAGGCTTTGGGAGACCCTTGTGCAACAACGCTGATGTTCTGGAACTATGCTGCAGATTGTCTTGGCTTTTCAACGGATTTGGCAGAAACTTTTGCGGAAAAAGAATATGAATTTGAAAAAAGCCTGCTGTTTCCAAGAAACGCAGGAAAACAATTATTTGATTATGCCCTGAAAAAAGGCAAGAGGATTATTGTTGTCAGCGACATGCATTTTTCTGCTGCGCAGTTAAAGGATATGCTCCGCAAATGCGGCTACAGCGGTGTTTCCGAATTGTATGTATCCTGTGAATGGGGCGCGGTTAAACGCACAGGCGCGTTATTTGACACGGTTCTTGACCGTGAGAATGGGGTTTCACCCGGAGAAATTCTTCATATAGGAGACAGCAGAAAATCGGATTACGACGCACCGGCGTCAAAGGGCATAAATGCGGTTTGCCTGCCCAAGAACCGGAACCTGTTCAAGGAATATTTTGCCGCCGGCGCATTGCTGGACCACTTCAAAGACAAGGCTTATGAAAATGTGGTATATGGTTTTGCCGTAAATCATCTGATGGAATGTATGGATGATCAGAAAGAAACCTTTTCTCTGTCCGTATATACCCACCTTGTTGTGTTCCCGATGCTTCTCCATGTCGCTCTTTGGCTGCTGACCGAGCCGCGCATACAGAAAAGCGGAAAATATCGTAAGCTGTATTTTGCCTCCCGCGATGGATATCTGACAAAAATGGCGTATGATATTCTCGCGGCCGGGTTCGCAGACTGTCTGGAATCCTGTTATTTGCTGACATCCAGAATCGCATGCCGTACGATTGCCGAAGACAGTTTTTTTGACAGACTGCAAGCCCATTTCCTTCCGGATGACTGTACACTGGGGGAGTTCCTTGCCCCTACCGTTACGGACAGGCGGCTGAAAGAAAAAATTGTTTCGGCGTTGACAGAAGATGAATTGGCTTTGCCGTTGTGCCGCAGTCTGGGCCGCTGCAAGGCGCTTTTGGCAGGCTTTGCCGGGGAGCTTGAACATCACCATCAGGAAAAAAAGAAAGCGGCATACAGGTACTACGCCGGGCAGTTTGCGGATGCATCTGCGGTTTTACTTGCTGACTGCGGATTCTGTGGGACAATTTCCGATTATCTGTATAAAGGATTCAAGGGGACAAAGAAGTTCGATAAAGCTTTCTTCTGGGAAAATGAAAAGAACAGGCTTTTGGACAGCATCAACGGGACAACAACCTATACGGCTTTTACAGGAAAAAAGGGCCACGCTTTGGGCCCGCTGGTTGAAAGTGTTTTTTCAGAACAATCCGGAAGCTGCATTGGTTTTATCTCCGGCCCTGACGGAGCAATTTCTCCGATAGTTGAAGAATGCTGGCAGCCCGAAAAAATGACGCGGGACATAGCGTTTATTCAGGAGACGGCGGTTGAGCTGGTTCGCAGCTTCTGTGATTTGTTTGGTGATTTGCTTCAACTGCTCCCTGTCCAGCCTTTGCAGATCACCATGGAGTTTATTCAGTTCTTTCAGAGAGACAAGCAATTTACCTCCACGCTGTTTGCCAATATTTTCTTTAAAGAATCATACAAATCTCGGGTAAATGAAAAATCCCTTGGCGATCTGATGACCATCCGAAATCCGAAAGGAGACCCTGACATAACATGATCAGAGTGCTTCATTCAGTCAGCTATATGCACCGGGCCGGCGTTGAAACATTTCTCATGAACTATTTCCGAAATATTGACCGCAGCGTTATCCAGTTTGATTTTTTATGCAACAAACAGGCTGCCGGGGAATATGACGACGAGATTCGGCAGTTAGGCGGCAGAATTTTTTACAGACCGGGGTTCGATCTCCTGCAGGAAGAGAACTACGTTGCCTTTTGGCGCGGATTTCTTGGAGAGCATCCCGAAATACAGATTATTCATTCGCATAACGGAGCAAAGCAGTATTACCCGCTGCAGGGCGCAAAGGAAGCGGGCTTTCCCATCAGAATCGCACACGCGCACAGCTCTGACTTCGTGCATGATGAAAAATATCAGTACCGGCGTTCCCTCATCGCACGGCTGCCACAGGCGGCGTCGTTTTATTTTGGGTGCAGCGATAAAGCCGGCCGGTTTTTCTTTGGCGATGAGATATGGGAAGAAAAAGGGGTTTTGATCCGGAATGCCGTACCCTGTGAGCAGCTCGCCTGGAATCCGGAGCTGCGGCAAATGATGCGCAGCCGTTTGGGGCTTTCCCGCCGCTTTGTTATAGGCCATGTGGGGCGGTTTATGACACAGAAAAATCACAGCAGACTGCTGGATATTTTTCAGGCCGTTTATCAGAGAAATCAGGATGCCCGCCTTTTACTGGTCGGAGAAGGTGAGCTGATGGAAACAATCAGGCAGAAAGCAAACCGGCTTAATATCGAAAGCGCAGTTATCTTCGCGGGGAATCAGGCGGATATGGCGCAATGGTATCAGGCAATGGATGTGTTTGTTATGCCCTCCTTCTTTGAGGGTCTGCCTGTCTCCGGAATTGAAGCCCAAGCCGCAGGACTGCCCTGCGTTTTTTCCGATGCAGTCTCTGTGGAGGCGTCAGTCACTAAGGATGTTCGGTTTGTCCCATTGGGAAGTTCTGATTCTGAATGGGCGGATGTTATTTTGTCTTTCGTGAACCACAAGAGATATAATACGCATACAGAGTTAAGAAACGCGGGATATGATATCAGCATAGAGGCAATACATTTACAGGAAAAATATGTCCGTATTCTGCAAGAGCATTCGGAGACTGAATATGAATTCAGCATATGAGCACAGGAAACTGGAAGAAAAATTCGAAACTTATTTTTTACAATGCGGCTATAACAAGCTCAATTCTGTCAAAATCACCTCCCGTATTGATCAATCGGTTTACCTCGTCAATTCCGCGACCAATTTATTTAAGCCGTTTTTGGATAGGGAAAACACTCGTGTTTTTGCTGTTCAGCGCAGTATGAGAACCCAAATTCTTGATGATTATTATCACGAAGAGAGCGAGACGGAATATCCCACCTGCTTTGAGTCGTATGGTGTTTATGTTTCCATAGAGCAGCTCCAAAAGCTGATCGATGACACGATAGGTTTTTTTCTTTCCCTTGGTTTTGAACGATCAAAGATGCGCGTTCGCGCATCCGGTGATGACGTGCTTTTATTCAAATCTGTGGCGGCAAGCGCCCTCGGCAGCTGTATAACCATAGATTCAAGGACAGAAAAATATGATCACGTATACGGGCCGTCATTAACCGGGCGCGCAATTAAGATCGATTATTTTCAGGAGTGGCAGCAAAAGTACAAAAATTTGTGCTATGTTATTGTGATTTTTGAGAATGGCGTTCCCAAAGGGGCGGAACTGGCCACATCCGATCAGCTTATCCTGATGCGTTTGTTTAACCGGCAGTATGCTGTATCTGTTGCAAAAGTATCTGACCTGCTGCAAACGAACACATTTGCACAGCGGCGTTTTGCAGACAGTGTTGTTGGAACAGCAAATTTGATCTATGAAGGGATAAAACCGAATTCCTCCAATACAAACGGGCGGACGTTGAAGAAATACTTGCGGGCATTATCCTTTTTCGGGAACGAGCTGCATCTTTCTTTGGAAGAATGTATTGACATTACCTGTAAATATATTTTGCAGGAATACGGAAGCATAGCCGACAAGAAGGAAGTGCTCAAGGGCTGTTTTGGAGTACGATCTTAAACTTTGCGCAATTGTATTTTCGCCGGTGACCGGCGATCAGCGTATAATGTTGCTCCGCCTTTAATTCCCTGACTATTGTTGAAATAACAAAAGATATGCTCTGTCAACAAGTCAACACAGTCAACAATGAGGGCGCCGGAAAAATCCGGCGCCCTCAGACTGTAGACGAAGCTATCGGCAGTGCATAAAGCTGCATGGGGAGAGCGCGGAGAGGGGACGGGAGTCCCCTTTCGGCGTTCAATCTAT
>SAMEA3663015__coassemble_797_pt1 | contig 11120 bp, 9 predicted proteins | sample SAMEA3663015__metabat2_high_PE_021 | metagenome-assembled genome bin SAMEA3663015 (sample SAMEA3663015) | pig gut metagenome | biome: pig gut; feature: pig-associated habitat; material: faeces | place: France | collected 2012
TCTCTGTATTGTGGCGGGCATCGTCCCGTTTCAATAGAATATTTTTAGGAGGAAAACACAAATGAAGAAGATTCTCGCACTTACCCTGGCACTGTGCATGGTCTTTGCTCTCTGCGCCTGCGGAAACTCCGCTCAGGCCCCTGCGGAGAGCACCGCACCCGCTGAGGAATCTGCCGCCCCCGTGGAAGCAGGCCCCAGCTCCATGGCAGTCTGCCTCGCATCCGAGCCTGACACCCTTGACCCCGCACTCAACTCCTCCGTTGACGGCGCCACCTTGACCAGCCATCTGTTCTCCGGCCTTGCCAAGTGGGCCCAGGACGAGACCGGCGCCCTGGTCATCGTGCCCGACTGCGCGGAAGAGCTGGTGGAAGGCGTTGTCAACGAGGACGGCACCGTCACCTACACCTACACCCTGCGCGACGGCCTGACCTGGTCTGACGGCCAGCCTGTCACCGCCGGCGACTTTGCCTTTGCCTGGCAGCGCGCCGCTTCCGTTGAGCTTGCCGCCGACTACGGCTACATGTTCGAGATCGTCGACGGCTATGCCGACATCTGGGCAGACGAGCCTGCTGAGGACGCCCAGCTGAACGTCCAGGCTCTGGACGACAAGACCCTTGAGGTCACTCTGGCAAACGCCGTTTCCTACTGGAACGAGCTGCTGGCCTTCCCCGCCTACTTCCCCGTGCGTGAGGATGTTGTCGCCGACGAGGCATGGGCAACCGACCCCTCCACCTACGTTTCCAACGGCCCCTACACCATGACCGGCTGGGAGCACAACAGCGTGATCACCATCGAGAAGAACCCCGACTATGTTGATGCTGACGCCATCCTCATGGACAAGATCGAGTTCTACCTGTCCGATGACGCCAACAACATGCTCACCAACTTCGAAAACGGCAGCTGGCAGCTCATCGACGAAGTTCCCACCAACGAGATCGCAAACCTGAAGGTCCAGTATCCCGACGAGTTCGTGGTCGCCGGCCAGATCGGCACCTACTATGTCTGCTGGAACATCAACGAGAATCTGCTCCCCGCTTCCAGCACCCTCACCGGCGCTGAGGCAGAGGCAGCCGAGGCTGAGATCCGCCAGGCCGTCAGCCTGCTCTTCGACCGCAACTACATCGTGGAAGAGATCGGCCAGGCCGGCCAGGTCCCCGCTTCCTCCTTCGTGGCCATGGGTATGACCAACTCCGACGGCAGCCAGTTCTATGAGACCGCCGGTCACAACGACGGCTTCGTGGGCTACTACGATGTCTCCGTCGACGCTTACGAGGACAACTTCGCCGCCGCTGTGGAGACCCTGAAGAAGTACTACACCTTCGACGAGGCCACCCAGATGTTCACCGACTTCCCGACCCTGACCTACCTCTACAACACCAGCGACAGCCACAAGGCCATCGGCGAGTACCTGCAGAGCGCTGTGGCCGCAGTGGGCATCACCATGAACCTGGAGAACCAGGAGTGGAACACTTTCCTGAACACCCGTAAGAACGGCGACTACTCCGTGGCACGCAACGGCTGGCTGGCAGACTACAACGATCCCATCAGCTTCCTGGATATGTGGACCACCGTCTCCGGCAACAACGACGTTCAGTACGGCAAGGGCGAGCATGCGGACATCGCCATGTACGACATGGATCTGACTCCCTACGGCATTGACGTGAACGTTGAGGACGGCACCTGGGCCGAGACCTACGATGTGCTCATCTCCACCATCAAGTCCTGCACCGACACTGAGACACGCTACGAGCTGATGCACCTGGCCGAGGATATGCTCATGGATTCCGGCTGCATCACTCCTCTGTACTTCTACACCGACATCTACATGCTGGATGACAGCGTGGAAGGCTTCTACAGCAACCCCCTGGGCTACAAGTACTTCATGTACTGCACCATCGGCTGATCGAAAAAGCCATAAATCTCCAACCCGGAGCCGAAAGGCTCCGGGTTTTCTATGAAAAAACATGCTGCAATGTTACAATAATGGTTGACTTCCCAATAAAACAGTGGTAATATACCTGAGAATGCGCCCGTACGCTCAGCTTCGGGGTCATGCCGCCGCTGCGGTAGCCTTTCCGCCCGATGCTTGGCTGCAGGGTATAGCTTAAAGCAAGAAAGGGGATAATCAAGATGATTACCAAAGAAAAGAAGACCGAAGTTATCAACAGCAACGCCACCCACGAGGGCGACACCGGTTCTCCCGAGGTCCAGATCGCCATTCTGTCCGAGCGTATCCTGGAGCTGACCGAGCATCTGAAGAAGCACCCCAACGACGACCACAGCCGTCTGGGCATGTACAAGATGGTCGGTAAGCGCCGCCGCCTGCTGGACTACCTGGCCAAGAAGGACATCGAGCGTTACCGTGCGATCATCGCAAAGCTGAACATCCGCAAGTAATTTCCGGTTCAGCTCTTTACTGAGGGTTATGAAGGTTTTTTATGGGGACAATAGTATAATATTGTCCCCATACCTTTGCCCTCAGCCCAGGAAGACAAAACCAGGGAGCTTCCGACGGATTAGTATTTGCAGCGGCACCGGAGCCTATCCGATCCCGCTTCAAGTGCTATGACGCCGGCAGCTCCGCAGAAACAAAGAAGGAGAAGCAAAAGGCATGATCATTACCAACAAGCAGTTTCCCAATTACAAAAAGTACGAAATGATGTATGAAGGCCGCCCCCTGTCCATGGAAGTGGGCAAGATGGCCGAGCTGTGCAACGCGGCTGTTCTGGTGAAGTACGGCGAGACCACCGTGCTGGTCACCTGCACCGCCTCCGCCCGTCCCAAGGACGGCATTGATTACTTCCCCCTCGCCGTGGACTTCAACGAGAAGCTCTACGCCGTGGGCCGCATCCCCGGCAGCTTTATGCGCCGTGAGGGCAAGCCCAGCCTGCCCGCGGTCCTGGCCTCCCGCCTGATCGACCGCCCCATGCGCCCCCTCTTCCCCAGCGACCTGCGCAACGACGTGGTCATCGCCTGCGAAGTGCTGTCCGTTGACCGGGACTGCTCCCCGGAGATCACCGCCATGATCGGCGCTTCCGCCGCAGTCTCCATCTCCGACGTGCCCTTCAACGGCCCCATCGCCGGCATCGTTCTGGGCTGGGACGGCGAGAAGTACCTCTTCAACCCCACCCAGGAAGAGCGCAAGACCAACCGCATGACCACCACCATTGCCGCCACCCACAAGAAGATCGTCATGATCGAGTCTGAGGCCGACCAGGTCCCCGACAATGTGATGTACGAGGGTATCGTTCAGGCCCACGAGCATCTCCAGCCCGTCCTTGACCTGATCGACAAGATGGTGGCCGAGATCGGCAAGCCCAAGTTTGAGTATGAGCACGCCTCCTTCGACGAGGAGCTGTTCCAGAAGCTGGTGGACAACGAGTTCGAGTCCATGGAATACTGCATGGACACCGACGACAAGAACGTCCGTGAAGCCCGTGTCAACGACTGGATCAGCATGGTCGAGGAGAAGTACGGCGAGGAGCACCCCGACCTGATGCAGTACATGGACGAGATCCTGTACAAGCTGCAGAAGAAGGTCGTCAAGAAGTGGCTGCTGGCCGGCAAGCGCGTTGACGGCCGTCAGATGAACGAGATCCGTCCTCTGGCCGCCGAAGTGGGCCTGATCCCCCAGGTTCACGGCTACGCCCTGTTCACCCGCGGACAGACTCAGGTGCTGTCCATCGCCACTCTTGCTACTCTCAGCGAGGCCCAGAAGCTGGACACCATCTGGGAAGAGGAAGAGAAGCGCTTCATGCACCACTACAACATGCCCTCCTACTCCACCGGCGAGGCCCGTGCCAGCCGCAGCACTGGACGCCGCGAATACGGCCACGGCGCACTGGTAGAGAAGGCACTGGAGTGCGTCATCCCCGAGGTTGAGGACTTCCCCTACGCCATCCGCGTAGTCTCCGAGGTTCTGTCCTCCAACGGCTCCACCTCCCAGGGCTCCATCTGCGGCACCACCCTGGCCCTGATGGACGCCGGCGTTCCCCTGAAGGCCCCCGTGGCCGGTATCTCCTGCGGCCTGATCCAGGACGGCGACGAATTCACCACCTTCATTGATATCCAGGGCGTGGAAGACTTCCACGGCGAGATGGACTTCAAGGTGGCCGGCACCAAGAACGGCATCACCGCCATCCAGATGGACCTGAAGAACGACGGATTGAAGCACGAGATCATCAAGGAAGCCTTCTCCATCACCAAGGAGGCCCGCTTCCAGATCCTGGACGCCATTATGCTCAAGGCCATCCCCGAGCCCCGCAAGGAGCTGGCCAAGTCCGCCCCCAAGATGATCCAGATAAAGATCAACCCCGACAAGATCCGCGAGGTCATCGGCTCCGGCGGCAAGGTCATCCAGAAGATCACCGCCGACACCGGCTGCAAGATCGACATCAACGACGACGGCACCATCTTCATCGCCAGCTCCGACATCGAAGCCTGCCGCGCCGCCCGCAAGACCATCGAGGACATCGTGTTCGAGCCTGAAGTGGGCGCGCTGTATTACGGCGAGGTCAAGCGCGTGATCTCCAACCTGGGCGCTTTTGTGGAACTGGCTCCCGGCAAGGACGCCATGTGCCACATCAAGGACCTGGAGTTCAAGCGCACCGAGAAGGTCGAGGACGTGCTCAACGTGGGCGACAAGACCTGGGTCAAGTTCACCGGCATCGACGAGAAGGGCCGCTGGAACATCTCCCGCAAGGACGCGCTCAAAGAGCGCGGCGAAGCATAAATCAATCTGAAAAGAGGAACGGAAACGTTCCTCTTTTTTGCATATTCATATAGGGAAAGCGCTGCGGCAGAGGGGTGACAAAGCAGAAAAACCGTGTTATACTGTGTCTGATAGAAAAATCCACCGCCCGGGGGGATCGTAATGAATATACTCTTCAACAACGAACGGCTTTTGAGACTCATTACCAATCTGCACACCCTTACAGGCATCTGGCCGAACATTTTTGACGTCAACGGAAAGGATATACAAATCATCAGTTCCCAAAACCCTTTCTGCAGGCGCATCAACGCCAGCCCCGAGGGGCATGCCCGCTGCGAGGCCTGTGATGCCGCCGCAGTGAAGCGCTGCGCCTCGCTGGGAGGGATACACGCCTATCGCTGCCATGCGGGTGTCTGCGAGGTCGTTCTGCCCATATCCGAAAGCGGAATACCCATCGCCTATATGGTCTTTGGCCAGATTCTGGACGATTCACCCATCGACGAGCAGTGGAAGTATACCAGAAGCACGCTGGACTGGTATGAGGGGGATATGGAGGAGCTGCACAAATGCTATCTGTCAATGGCCCAACACACCAGAGAGGAAATAGAGGCTTATGCCGAGCTGCTGGAGGCGCTGACGCTGTATATCCGGCTTGAGGGCATCATCCATTCGGCGGAATATACTGACGTTCAGCGGCTGGAAATGTATCTTGAACAGCACTATATGGAGCCGTTGTCTCTGAAAAAAATATCTGCGGATCTTCATATTGGCACGACAAAGCTCTGCGCTCTGGCAAAAAAGCTTTCCGGTGGCAGCACGCTGACCAAGGTCATTGCGCAGCGCCGCATCCATGCTGCCAAAAACCTGCTTGTGCGGGACAACGCACCAATATCCGCCGTGGCAGAGGAGGTTGGCTTCAGCGACTACAACTATTTCACAAAAATATTCAAGTCCGCTACCGGCCTTACCCCCAGTGCTTACCGCAAGAAATACCGGGCCGAGGGTCAAAACGGCTGAAAAAGGAACGCCTCCGATGTACGAAGGCGTTCCTTTTTTCTTCAAATCCTGGCTTTTATTCCGACTCGTCCTGGCCGGGCATGTATTTTTTGAATACCCGCTCGATGAACAGGGACCAGAACAGCATCAGCAGTGCCGGCAGGACAAAGACCGGCACCAGATAGCGGACACAGACCCCGATGCAGAACCACAAGGAGACGGACATCAGCAGCGTGGAAGGGAGATGGGCGATCGCAAGCTTCAGCGCCGTGATGTTCAGCCCGCCAAAGCCAAAGGTGAAGCGGGAGAGAACGGGGAATACCCAGCAGCCGATGCCCGAAATGACAGTCAGCAGCACCAGACCGGCCACAGCTGCCACAACGGAGAGGTCCGCCCCGTCCGCTGTGCCCACAAAGCGCCTGAGCAGCCAGTAGCAGCCGCCCACCACCAGCAGCCACAGCAGTGTGGAGGGGAGGGAACCCAGAAACTCCGTTTTGAAGGTGCGGAAAAAGCGGCCGTAAACCTGCTTTTCCCCGTAGCGGAAGCCGTGGGCCACGGAATCGTACAGCGCGGTGGTGGCAGCGCCCAGGGTGATGACCGGCAGGGAACAGAGCAGCCAGAACATGCTCAGGATCAGAACATCGGCAAAGTAGCCGAAGGGCTTCCAGATGAAGCTTTCCGCGTTGAAAAGACCGCCCATTATTTCACCAGCTCCGGCACCAGAGCGGAAAGAGCCTCTGCAAGCTGCCTGTGGCCCCGGCGTGTCAGGTGCATGCAGTCCAGCTTGTTAAACTCCGCAAGGCCTTCCGCGTCCAGAAAGGCGCAGCCCAGCCGGTCGGCCAGCTCACGGTAACGGGGCGCAAGCTCCCGGGACTTCTCTGTGCAGCCCAGACCCATGGCGGCGCCGAAAGGATGATCCAGCAGGCCCTCGCCGATGTGGGGCGGGCAGATCACAAGAATGTTGGGCTTTCCGCCGCGCCAGGCCTCCACGGTCTTGGCCTTGGCCACCAGGCGCTCCATGCCGATGCCGATGCAGGCCGCGTTTGCGCCCAGACGCTCCTTGGTGTCGTTGGTACCCAGCATGATGATCAGCAGGTCCACCGGCTCATGGCTCATCAGGCAGGAGTAGATCACGTCCAGACCGGACATGGACTCGTGCAGGGGGTCCGGGAACACGGTGGTGCGCCCGGAAAGGCCCTCTTCGATCACAAGATAATCTTCACCCAGCGCCTTCTGCAGCAGGCAGGTCCAGCGCTCGTCCTCGTTGAAGCGGTCGCCCCCGTCGGCGCAGTCGGCCGGGTCGGCGCAGTAGCCGTGGGTGTTGGAATCACCGAAACAGACAATGTGTTTTTTCATCTTTATCGGATCTCCGGCAGGGATGCGGCGGCGGCGGACTGGCCCACACGGCGGAAGCGCTCGTCCGGCAGGGCAATGTTGATCTTGCCGCAGACTTCGGGGTATTCGCTGGCCAGAACCTTCCGGCAGGTCTCCAGCAGGGTGTCGCCGCCCTTGCCGGACATGACCCGGCCCAAGAGCAGCACGCTGCGGAAGCCGTAGAGATCGTGGTAAAGAACCAGAGTGTGGGCCAGGTAGGTGCCGATGCTGCGGTAAATGGCGGCGGCTCTGTCGTTGCCCTCCTCCATCAGCTTCTGGACCACCTTCAGCTTTTCGGCAGGGGACAGGGCGGCGTCCAGCTCGATACCGGCGGCAGGGGCCAGCTTGATCACGCTGTCCTGAGAGAAGTATTTCACGCCGCAGCCGATGTCGTGGGACCACTCGTCCTCCATGGCGGCGGGGTTGGCATCCACAGGGACAAAGGCCAGCTCGTTGAGCCAGCCGGTGATCCGGCCCTGCTCGTCCACATAGCCCACAGCCTCGCTGGTGCCCATGGCGATGCCCAGAATGTTGGTGTCCTCAAGGCTGATGGCGCCCGCCAGGGCGGAAACATCGCCGTCGTTCACCACACTGTAGGGGATGGGACCGAAGGTGTCCGTAATGGCGCGGATATAGATGTCCTTGACCTTCTGGTCGAACAGATCCTTGGGCACCTGCAGGAACAGGGAAGCGGCCATGGTGCGGTTGTTGATGAAAACGCCTGCGGAGGAGACGCCGACCGCGTCCACTCTGGGCATATGGGAAGCGGCGGACTTCAGCGCGGCAACGATGCCCTCGTAGTGATAATCCGGGTCGCTGTTGATTTTGGGGAACCAGACCACCTCTTCGGAGTAGACCGTCTCCCCGTCGATGACGGCGGAGACCTTGCGGTCGCTTCCGCCGGCGTCAAAGCCGATGCGGCAGCCCTCCATATGGCCGCCCATGGGCTTGGGGGCGTCCTTGGCCTCCGGCAGTTGGTCTGTCAGCACTACCTCAAAGGGGTGCTCGAACACGCCGGCCATGTAGTCCCAGTCAAACTCCTGTTCGCCGCCGGCGCTGTAGGCGGCGGAGAGATACGCATAGGTGTCCTGGTCGCCGCTGACGTAGATCTTAAAGCCGCCTTTCATCCACAGGATGGTCTTTACCAGGCGGTTGATGTAGTAGTGGTCTGCTTTGCGCATTTCTTCCGTGCCGTGGATGAAGGTGCGGCATACCGCCATCTCACCGTCGGCCCGCTCCACCGCGATACCCACGGGCTTTTTCGCGTCCTTCAGAAAAGCCTGATTAAACTTGTACAGGGGAATGAAGCCGGGATCCAGTTCGGGCTGGTTTTCAACGTTCAGTTCGATACCGAGATATTCCATAGCTGCCTCCTTGAAAGCGGTAAATTTTTGCTTTTTGTTATAGTGCGATTATAACATGGAGATCACAGTCTGTCATCCTCTGTCTGATAAAAAATTTCAAAAAATATTTTTGTTGAAAATGCCTTTCTCCAATGGTACACTGATTGATATAAGAGACCAAAGATTTTTATATATACAGGAGGCAACAGAAAAATGGACAGAAAAAGACTGAGCGAGGCCCGGGAATGGATCCGCGGGCAGCTGGATATTTCCGCAAATTTCTGGCTGGAGCACGGCATGGACAAGGTCAATGGCGGCGTATACACCTGCCTGGACAGAAAGGGTGACGTATTCTCCACCGACAAGAGCGTCTGGATGCAGGGCCGCTGCGGCTGGATCTACGCCTGGCTGTGCCACCTCTACGGGGTGAGGCCGGAGTGGCTGGAGGCCTCAAAGAGCTGCCTGGACTTCATGGAGAAATACTGCATCAATCCCCAGGCTGAGGGCCGCATGTACTTTACCGTCACCGCCGAGGGCCTGCCCCTGCGGCAGAGGAGATACTGCTTCTCCGAGGCCTTTTACGCCATGGCCAACGCCGAGTATTACGGCATCACCGGCGACAGGGAGTGCCTTGAGCGCGCCCGCCGGGCCTATGATCTGTATTGGAATCTGAACCACGGCATGCCCGACCCCACCGGCCTGGGTCCCAAGACCATTGCCGAGACCCGCACCGGAAGAGCCTTCGGCATCCCCATGATCTATCTGAACGTCACCTCCGTCATGCAGCGGGTGGACCCGGAGCGTGCGGAGCTGTACGCCCAGCGGGCCGACTCCTGCGTGGAGGACATTTTCCGCTACCACGTGCACCCGGAGTTGAAATGCGTCCTGGAAAACGTGGCGGAGGACGGCCAGGCCCGCCTGAACTATACCGAGGGCCGCGTGGTGAACCCGGGCCACGACATTGAGGGCGTGTGGTTTTTGCTGGAGTACGCCAGGCGCACCGGCAAGACCGAGTATATTGCCAAAGCCGCCCAGATCTTCGACTGGGCCATCGAGGCCGGCTGGGACAAGGAGTACGGCGGACTGCTGTACTTTGTGGACGCCCTGGGCAGGCCGCCTGAGGCCTATGAGCACGATATGAAGCTCTGGTGGCCCCATAATGAGATCCTCATTTCCTCTGTCATGCTCTACCGCGACACGGGGGACGAGAAATATCTGGACTGGTTCTACAAGACCCTGGACTACTGCAAGACCTACTTTGCCGACAGCGAGTACGGCGAGTGGTACGGCTACCTCCGCCGGGACGGCAAGCCCACAGAGCCGGCCTGCAAGGGTTCCACCTTCAAGGGTCCCTTCCATCTGCCCAGAATGCTGAGCATCACGGATCAGGTGATCGGGGAGATCCTGGACGCCCAGGGCTGAGGGACTGCCTATGGCCTATAACCAGAGCGTATCTGAACGAATAAGCGCGGAATACTATAACCTGACTTCATCGGAGAAAAAGGCCGCGGACTATGTGATGGCCCACCAGATGGAGGCGCAGATCATGTCCATCACCGAGCTGGCCGAGGCCAGCAAGGTGGCGGAGGCCACGGTCTCCCGCTTCTGCCGCCGCCTGGGCTACAAGGGCTATAACGCCTTTAAGCTGGCCCTGGCCCAGTCCACCGTGGGACAGAGAAGCAGCGCCGCCAACCCCCTCTCCGGGGAGGTGCAGGACACCGACAGCCTTACCGACCTGTGCCGCAAGCTGTACCAAGCGGACGTCAGCGCCATGACCCACACTATGGAGCTGATCAAGCCCGAGAACATTGTGGCTGCCGCCGACCTGCTGGAAAAGGCGGGGAAGGTGCTGTGCATGGGCCAGGGCGGCTCCATGATCATTGCCCAGGAGGCTGCCCACCTGTTCTCCACCGCCAGCGGCAAGTTCTTTGCCGTCAGCGACTCTCATATGCAGGTGATCGCCGCTACAACCATGGATCCGGGGGATGTGCTGCTGTTCTTCTCCTATTCAGGGGCAACCAAGGACATGATGGAGACCCTGAGCCTTGCCCGGGAGCGGGGAGGCAAAGTGATCCTCATCACCCGCTTTCCTCAGTCGCCGGGAGCGGCTCTTGCCGATGTGGTGCTCCAGTGCGGCGCCAACGAGAGCCCCCTGCAGCTGGGCTCCGTCCCGGCCAGGATCGCCCAGATGTATCTGCTGGACGTGCTCTTCTCTGAGCTGTGCCGCCGGAACATGGACAGCTGCCGGGAGAGCCGCAGCCGCATTGCGGACGCCCTGGCGGATAAGCATTTATGACAAATCAGCACCCGGCAAATTGTGCAGGGTGCTGATTTTTTGCAAATTCGCCCCGAAATTGTGCGAAACAGAAAATTTTTTTCAAAATTTTATTGACAATACGCAGACTTTTGGTTAATATTTACTTGTGTTTCGGCAACTATGCCATGAATGCGTGGCCTGGGCGGCGAAACAAAAATACGGCAGCAAGGGGATCCCCTTGCTCACCTTTTTGAAAAAAGGTGATGCCTGTTTACATACCGGGGCGTATTTCTTTGCCCCCACAAACGTGTCAGCAAAAATTTTTAATAAAAATTTTAGGAGGAAATTATGAAGAAACTGCTTGCACTGCTTCTGGCTCTGACCATGGTGTTCGCACTGGCCGCCTGCGGCGGAGAGCCCGCACCCGCTGAGAGCGCAG
>SAMEA3663015__coassemble_828_pt1 | contig 10808 bp, 7 predicted proteins | sample SAMEA3663015__metabat2_high_PE_021 | metagenome-assembled genome bin SAMEA3663015 (sample SAMEA3663015) | pig gut metagenome | biome: pig gut; feature: pig-associated habitat; material: faeces | place: France | collected 2012
TCTCCTGGAAGAATGCCGGTTACTATGGCAGTACTTGCGTGCAACAACTACATGTAGTATAATATCCCCTAACGAAAACACAAAAAGCGGTAAATGGTATGAAAAAAATTTCGCCGAAACTGAATGACAGAGGGAAGGATTTTCTCAAAAGCATGTGCTTTCTCTCGCCCAGCCTTCTGGGCGTGGGCATTTTCTTTATCCTGCCCTTCTGCGTGGTGGTCTACTACTCCCTGATCGACGGGGTTGGATCGAAGAACTTTGTGTTCCTCCAAAATTTCATAAAGCTGTTCGATAACTCCGCTTTCCGGCTGGCCGCAAAAAACACCCTGACTTTCTCTGCCATGGCCGTGCCTCTGGCAGTCGTTCTGTCCATGGTCCTGGCGCTGATGCTGGAAAGCCGCATCCCGCTGAAATCCCAGTTCCGCACCTTCTTTTTAAGCCCCATGATGGTCCCTGTGGCCTCTGTGGTGCTGATCTGGCAGGTGCTCTTCAACTATAACGGCACCATCAACGAGTTTCTCATGCTCTTCGGCACGGACAAGATCGACTGGCTCCAGTCTCAGTTTGCCCCAGTGGTGGTACTGCTGCTGTTTCTGTGGAAGAACCTGGGCTACAACATGATCCTCTTCATGGCCGCCCTGAACAACATCCCCAAGGAGTTGCTGGAGGTGGCCGACGTGGAGGGCGCCGGCGAGATGTATAAATTCTTCGCCATCAAGCTGCGCTACCTGTCCCCCACGGTGCTGTTCGTCACCATATTGTCCCTCATCAACTCCTTCAAGGTGTTCCGGGAGGTGTATCTGCTGGCCGGGGCCTACCCCTACGAGACGCTGTACACCCTCCAGCACTTTATGAACAACACCTTTGATTCTCTGGACTATCAGAAGCTCTCCGCCGCTGCGGTGCTGATGGCTCTGGTGATGGTGGTCATCATTGCCCTGCTCTTCAAGGCGGAGGACTGGTTCGGAAAGGACGTGGAGGGATGAAGAAAAAACGCTATTTCGGCCGGGCGGCCATGTTTCTGCTCTGCGCCTTCTTCGCCGTGGCCTTTCTGCTGCCCACGGTGCTGACCATCACCAACTCCTTCATGTCCGAAAGCGAGATCAACGCAAACTACGGCATGGTCTTTTCCACCACCACCGGGGGCTACGTCTCCGAGAAGGTGAATCTTAAGTTCATCCCGGACAAGGTCACCTTGTCCCAGTACATCACGGGCCTGGTAAAAAGCCCGGAATACCTGCTGAAATTCTGGAACAGTGTGATTTTAGTGGTGCCCATCGTCATTTTTCAGGTGGCTATCGCCTCCGTGGCGGCCTACAGCTTCACCCGCTGGCGGGGGAAGATCCGCAGCGGCATCTTCTTCTTTTATGTGATTCTGATGCTCATGCCCTATCAGGTCACTCTGGTGCCCAACTACCTGGTCAGCGACTGGCTGGGCATTCTGAACACCCGCTGGTCCATCATTTTCCCCGGCATGTTCGCCCCCTTCTCCGTGTTTTTGCTGACCAAGTTCATGCGGCGCATCCCCTATTCGCTGATTGAGGCCGCCAAGGTGGACGGCGCCGGAGAGTGGGATATCTTCACCAAAATCTGCCTGCCCCAGTGCCGCTCGGCCCTTTACTCTATCGCTATTTTGGTGTTTATCGACTACTGGAACATGGTGGAGCAGCCCCTGATCCTTCTGCAGGATGCGGACAGTCAGCCCCTTTCGGTGTTTCTCTCCAGCATCAACGCCGGGGAGATCGGCCTGGCCTTCGCCATGGCCACCGTATACATGATCCCCTCCCTGCTGCTGTTTCTCCACGGCGAGGAATATCTGGTGGAGGGCATCGCCAACTCCGGCAGCGTAAAGGGATAAGCAAAATGCCTCCCCTGAAAGGGGAGGTGGCATTTGCGCAGCAAATGACGGAGGGGTTAAAAACTGCAGTAGAAGCAAGCATAAGCCCTACGTTATCGCGGTGGTAACTTCAACAAACCCCTCAGTCGCTTTCAGCGACAGCTCCCCTTTCAGGGGAGCCTATAGTGTATTTTTGTATTTTTATTTCGATTTGACGAGGAGAAAAGCGCATGGAAGTCAAAGTGAAAAACAGAGGATGGGTCAAAAACGCCGCCATTATCTTTCTGGCGGTGATGCTGGTACTGACCTTCTTCTCCAACACCTTTATGAACCACTCCCTGGCTGAGGTGGCCACCCAAAGCGTCACCAGCGGCTCCATCACCGCCAAGGTGCGGGGCACCGGCACGGTGGAATCCAACGGCAGCTACCAGGTCAAGGCCGAGGCCACCCGGGAGATCCGCGCCGTCATGGTCAAGGTGGGCCAGGAGGTCAACCAGGGCGACGTGCTCTTTGTTCTGGGCGAAGGCCCCAGCGAGGAGCTGGATGCCGCCACCGAAAACCTGCGCCAGCTCCAGCTCAGCTACCAGCGCACTGCAGTGAATATGCCCAGCTTTGACTACTCCCTGGACGAACGGAACATTGAAAAGGCCAAAGAGGCCCTGGCCAGCGCCCAGGCCGCTGAAAACAGCGCCAAGGCCGCTCTGGAGCAGAACGCCAACGTTCCCGAGGCCGAGCTGAAAGCCGCCCAGGCCCGTCTGGACAGCGCAAATCAGGCCCTGACCGACGCCAGGGCCGAGCTTCAGACCAGATACGACGCTGCCGTGATCACCCGGGACCAGGCTCAGGCCAAGCTGCAGGAACTGCTGAACAGCAAGCCCGAAGAACCGGAAGAGGGCGGCGAAGAGGACAGCAGCTACCAGCAGCAGCTGGCTGCCGCCCAGGCGGAGCTGGACGCGGCAAACGCCCTTCTCGAATCCCTTGACCCCAGCGTTGACCCCACGGTAAGGGCCGCTCAGGCGGAAGTGGACGCCGCCCAGGCAGAGCTGGACGCCATTTTGAACCGGGCCGGCCCCTATGCCGAGAGCTACAATCAGGCCGTGGAGGCCCGCAAGGCCGCCGAGGATGAGCTTTTCACCCTGGAATACAACCTGAACCAGACCAAGATCCAGAACAACAAGACCGCCGCCTCCGCCGCGCTGGAGCTGCAGGATATGGCCCAGCAGATCGAGAAGGCCAAGAAGCAGCTTTCAGAGCTCTCCGGCGGTGAGGATAACCAGATCACCGCAAATGTGGGCGGCATTATTGAATCCATCGCCTACACCGCGGGCAGCACCGCGGTCAAGGATGATATCCTCTGCACCATCCAGGTGCCGGATATGGGCTATTCCCTCAGCTTCTCCGTCACCAACGAGCAGGCCCGCCGCCTCCGTGTGGGGGACAGCGCCAGCGTCACCAACTACTACTGGGGCAGCGAGATCACCGCAACGTTGACCAACATCAAGACCGACCCCAAAAACCCCCAGACCAGCAAGCTGCTGACCTTTGATTTAAGCGGCGACGTGAACGCCGGGTCGGAGCTGACCATTTCCGTGGGCCAGAAGAGCCAGAATTATGAGATCATTATCCCCAACTCCGCCATCCGCACGGACAGCAACGGCAGCTATGTGCTGACGGTTGAGGCCAAAAACTCCCCCCTGGGCAACCGCTACATTGCCCAGCGGGTGGATATTGAGGTCATCGCCGCCGACGATGTGAACTCCGCCGTCACCGGCGATTTGAGCAACGGCGACTTTGTCATCACCACCAGCAACAAGCCGGTGCAGAAGGGCGACCAGGTGAGAATGGCGGACGGAAACTGATATGAAAGCTAAAGCACGGAAAAAGAGAATATTCCTGCTTGCGCTGAACGCTGTGCTGATGCTGCTGGCCCTGCTCTGTCTGCTGACGATCCGCATTCTCGCCGGAAATATGGAGGCGCAAAAGGCGGCGGAGCGCTGGCAGGGAGAGAGCAGCACAGAGTTTCGCCAGATCAGCTGCTATCTGCCCGTGGACGAAAAGCAGAGTCTGAACGACATGTACGCCTTTCGCTACAAACTGCTGGACGCGCTGCACAAGGCCGCGCTGGACATTGATACCGACGAGAGCCTGTTCGTGGACGCCTGGAGCGCGGTGGACAAGCTCACCGTGTCCAGCTCCCGGGCCAGCGGCGAGGCCTCGGTCATCGCTGTAGGGGGCGAGTTCTTCCAGTTCCACCCCATAAGGCTTCTCAGCGGCAGCTATATCTCTGAAAACGACCTGATGCAGGACCGGGTGCTGCTGGATGAGGATCTGGCCTGGCTGCTGTTCGGCGGCACGGAGCTGACCGGAATGAGTCTGAAAATCAACGGCGTGCCCTTTGTGGTGGGCGGCGTCATTGAGCGGGAGCAGGATTTTGCCAGCCAAAAGGCCTACACCGTGGGCCAGGGGCTTTACATGTCCTACGACGCCTACATCAGCCTGACGGAAAACGAGCAGGCCATCACCTGCTACGAGCTGGTGATGCCGGAGCCGGTAAAGGGCTTCGCGCTGGATACGGTCAAGACCAACTTCACCCTGGGCCGGGGCGAGGCGCTGGAGAACACTGGCCGCTTCGGACTGCTCCGGCTCTATAAGCTGCTTGGGCAGACCGGCACCCGCTCCATGCAGGCCATGGGTCTGATGTACCCCTACTGGGAGAACGCCGCGCGCTGCGTGGAGGATATCTGCGTCATCCTTCTGTTGGCCGCCACGTTGTTTGCCTTGATACCCCTGGGGACAGTCCTTGTATACGCTGTCCGGCTCATTAAGCGGGGCAAGGAGGGTCTGGAGGAACAGGTTCTGCCCCGGATCAAGGACAGTGCCGAAGAGGCCATCCGGGTCCGCCAGCGCCGTCGCTGGGAAAAGCAGCACGGACTGCACGAGAAAAAATAATTTTTCCCTCAAAAGGCCTCTCCCGAAGAGGTCTTTTGGTGTTTTTTGCCCCAAACGGGCATCCACCGCCCCCCAGCCTTTCCTAATATTTCTTAATTTTTTAACTTTTTGTTGACAAATTGTAACCTTTTGGTGTAAGGTATAGTTACCATAATCTATTGCATGGAGAATTGCACCATGAACGAACTGAAAACCAAACTGAACATAGAAAAGCTCAGGCAGCTGCCCTGGAAACGCATTGCGCTGATCGCCGCGCCCTGCCTGCTGATCATCGTACTGGCGCTGGTCTTTTCACTGGTAGCGGACAAGCCCGCTCCCGCACAGGAAAGTCAGGAGAGTCCGACGCCCGCGGTTGTGGCCGTGGTTCCCGCCACGCCCAGCCCCTCGCCCAGCGCCGCCCCGGTGGATGCAGAGGAGGCGGGGGGGATCAAGCTCCAATTGAAGCTCAGCTCCACGGAGGAGGATCTGCAAGTTACGGTCTGCGACGAAAAGGGCGTGGCCATCACCGGCGTGGAATTTGAACTGAAGCTGACCTACCCGGACAAGACCGCGCACGCTTTCAAGACCGGCACCGACGGGCGGCTTTACCGCACAAAGCTTACGGCCGGTGAATACAAGGTGGAACTTCTGGAAAAGGAGGGCTATGTGCTCCCCGCGGCCCAGAGTGTCACCGTGAAGGCCAAGCTCCAGTATGTGCCCATCTCCAACGTGGCCCAGCAGACGGAGGTCAAGCCTGTGACCCAGCTCCCTGAGGCGGAGACCAAGCCCGCCCAGCCGCAGGAGGCCCCGGCGGCGGAAGCCGAGGAGATCCAGACCCCGGAGAGCAGCGGCGACGTCATCATCATCGGCGGCACGGAAGAACCGGTGGTCAAGGACGACGGCAGCGGCAGCCTTGTACTGGAGGAGACCAAGCCGGTTATAGACGCCAACGGCCGCCCGGTCTACGATTACAGCTATGAGACCGGCGCCAACGGCTGTCTGCTTTTGAGTGAGAGCGGCCAGGAGAGCGACGTTATGCCCGTTGAGGAAAACGGCCGCCTGTCCTACGGTATGCGCCGTGTCACCACCATCCTGCGCAGCGACGCAAACGGCGTGACCGAGGTCACAGAGATCCCGGCCGAGCCGGAAGAGGGCGTGGAGTACATAACGGAAGAGAGCGCCCAGCGGGTAGAGATCATGGACACCGCCGGCGTCCCCTTCTCCGCCTATCAAATCACCGCCACCCCGGCCACAGAGACCGTCACCACCCCTGTGGGCTGGCAGACGGAGAACGGCAAAACGGTTTATTATGACATAAACGGCAATAAGGTCACGGGCCTGAAGAGCATCGACGGCAAGCTGTACTACTTTGACGACAGCGGCGCGAAGGGCAGCTCTCTGGGTATCGACGTTTCCTACTTCAACGGCGAGATCGACTGGAACAAGGTAAAGGCCCAGGGCATCGACTTTGCCATTATCCGCGTAGCAGGCCGCACCTGGGGCAGCGGCACACTGTTTGAGGACAGCAACTCCTACAAGCAGATGGAAAACGGCGGCGAGTATCTCCAGCAGGCCAAGGCCGCCGGGCTGAAGGTGGGCGTGTATGTGTATTCCTCCGCCATCAACACCAACGAAGCCGTGGAGGAGGCCAGTCTGGCCCTGAACATTCTGAACGGCACGAAGCTGGATCTGCCGGTGTATATCGACATGGAGTATTCCGGCGACTACCCCAACGGCCGGGCCGACAAGCTGACGGCCCAGCAGCGCTATGAGATCGTGGAGGCTTTCTGCACCACCGTCAAGAGCGGGGGCTACACCCCGGGCGTCTACGCCGGGCAGTACTACTTTGAAAACGGGGCGCTGAATTTCTCTCAGGTGTCCAAATACAACGTGTGGCTGGCAAGTTACACCCGGGACCAGAAGCTGCCCTCTTTCAGCGGCTACAACATGTGGCAGTTCACCTCCGCCGGCACGGTCAACGGCATCAGCGGCAATGTGGATCTGAACGTCATTTTCTAAGCACAAATACCGAAGGGAGACCACTTTTCCGTAAAGTGTCTCCCTTCGGTTTTTTTGTTCCGCCCGTCAAAAACTTCCGTCTTGATTTTTTCCCTTTTTATGATAGAATAAACCACGCTGCCACCGGGTAGTAAAACTGATCGGCAAAAAGATAAAGACAAAATTGTCTGTTTTTCATTGCAGATCAGGGCAGAATGCAGAAGCATTCGTTTACACATCGTTAGGTCTTTGAAGATGTGTATACGAATGCTTATTTTTTTGGAGGTCCTTATGCAGCAGATCAAATCTTATCTTTGCTATTTTTCCAAAACGGAACTGGCCCTGTGGGGTTCTTCCCTTCTTTTTATCGTTCTGTCCTTCATTGCTTTCGACCGGGTCAATTATCTGACCCTGGTGGCGTCACTAATCGGCGCAAGCTCTCTCATCTTCAATGCCAAGGGCAACCCCCTGGGGCAGGTGCTGATCATCATTTTCAGCATCCTTTACGGGATCATTTCCTATGGCTTTTCCTATTACGGCGAAATGATCAGCTATCTGGGGATGACCGCGCCCATGGCCTTCTTCGCGTTGATTTCCTGGCTGCGCAATCCTTATAACGGAAACCGGGCGGAAGTAAAGGTGAACCAGATAAAAGCCCGGGAGATCCTTCTGATGTTCATCCTTGCCGCGGTTATTACGGTCCTTTTCTATTTTATCTTAACCGCTTTCCATACGGCAAACATTATCCCCAGTACGATCTCGATCACCACCAGCTTTATCGCGGTTTACCTGACCGCCAGGAGAAGTCCCTATTTTGCCCTGGCTTACGCGGCCAACGATACGGTTTTGATCCTTCTGTGGGCCTATGCCTCGGCGGAGGACCGGGCATACCTGTCGGTTCTCGTCTGCTTTGTGATGTTTCTGCTCAATGATCTGTACGGGCTTTTCAGTTGGTTAAGGATGCAGGAGCGGCAGCGGCAAAATCCAGCGGGATAATGCTGTCTCAATCCTCCGTAATGTTGATGCCCACGCCGTTGACCTCCACGCCGCTGTCGGCAGCGATGAGGATATATTTCCGCCCGTCGATCACTTTGGTCTGCACCAGGTAGCTGAACTTGGGGTCCACGCTGATCTTCACCTCAGGGGTGGCGATGGCAAAGCGGCGGCTGTCGATCAGGTTGGCGGGGTGCAGCTCCGCGTCCTCCCCGAAGCTCTCCCGGCAGCGGCCCTGAAAATCGTCGATCCGCTCTTCGGACAGGCCGCTGTTTTTCAGAATATCCCCCAGCTCCCCCTGGGAGATGGTCAGCGGCTCCGGGTCCCGGCTCTCCTTATGGACTTCCAGCCGCTCCCGCAGCTGCTCATGGACAGACTGGACCACATCATAGCTGCACTCCTTTTCCAGCGCCTGGCTCAAAGCCTCGTGGAAAGCCTCCCGCTGGTGCCCGGCGGACATGGGCACCTGGGTGCGGAACACCGCGTCGATGAAATCCTGATGGATCTCCTCGGTATTCTTGGAGTAAAACAGGGCGTTATAGATATTGGCGGCCCGGTCGTCAAAGCTGGGGAACATGAAGCCCAGCTCCGGGGCGGCCACGATCTGGCCTGGGGCGAAGTTCTGGAAGCGGCTCTCCTCCGGGCAGTAGCCAAACTGCACCTTTCCGGCCTTCACCGGGCAGATGCTGCACAGGATATAGCTGAACACCTGGTCTGAGCCGTCCCGGTCCTGCAAACCGTCCCTGCCCCGGTAGGGTACGTCATAGTTGTCGTGGGCCAGGAGGATCACATAGCTGCTGTCCTCCATGTTGATGGAGTCGATCACACAGCGGTAAAAGGCGTTTCTCAGCTCCTCGTCCTTCAGCTCCGTCTTCCGCAGGGCGGAGAGCAGACGGTGCTCGTCGCTGTCCATGACCTGCTTTGTGGCAAAGGAGATGTCGATCAGGTTCTTCCCCAGCGCCCCGGACAGGGACTTTTTCAGCAGCTGCAGGTATTTTTCCGCCTCCTCCTGGCTGAGCAGGCCCATGGATTCGTCAATGGTGGCGATGATCTCCCGGTTGCTGTTGACGTAGCAGCCGTAAATATGGCTGATGCTGCTCCGGTCCAGCCGGATGCGGCGGCGTATTTCATTCAGTTCTCTTTGATTCATGATAAAGCTCCGATCTGCCCCGGTCCAGCCGGCGGCAGTTTTTTATTATGCCATAAGCCCGGCAAAATTTCAACCCGCTCCGGCGGGCAGGCCGGAGCGGGTGTGGATCATTCAAATATGATATTGCAGCCTGGCAGGGCAAAGCGCAGACGCTCGATTTGGTCGGGGCTGATGTTGTTTCCGCTGAGATTCAGTTCCTTCAGTCCGGTCATTGTGACGAAGACGTCCACGGAACTGAGCTTATTGCCGGAGATGTCCAGCGTCTCCAGATAGGGCAGGCTGGTCAGGGCGGTGGGGTCCGAAATGCTGTTGCAGGCCAGATCCAATTTCGTTATCCCCCGGGTCCACTGAAACACACTGATATTCTCCAGATTGTTCCCCCGCAGGTTCACGATCTCCAAATTTTCAAAGAGACTCAGTGCAGATATATCCGTCAGGGCCCGATTGCTCAAATCAAGCTCCGTCAGGTCCTCCCGGAACTTCTCTCCGCCGATCTCAATGGAGTACACCAGGTCGTCATGCTCCACATAGCTGGCAGCCAGGCAGGACTTCAGCCTGTCTACCGCTTCTCCCCCCAGGTCCGGGTTGTTGGTGATGGTCAGCAGCCGCAGGTTGGATAGGCCCTTGAGGCAATCAAGATCATCGTCCTTCAATCCGGTGTCCTCCAGGCCCAGGGTCTCCAGGGAATAGAGCTTGGAAAGCCCGGAATAGTCGCTGATGGGGTTTTCCGCCAGATGCAGTTCCTTCAGCCCGGTCAGGGAGCCCAGAGGCACGGTGGAGGTGATGCCGTTGCCCTCGGCGTTGATGTATTCCAGGGTGGTGAGGGCCATCAGCGGCCGCAGGTCTGTGACCTGGTTGTCCTTGATGATGAGGCTTTTCAGTCCGGGGATATCCATCAGCGGTGAAATATCGCCGATCTTATTCCCGGTCAGATCCAGCCGCTCCAGCTCCCGGCAGGCCGACAGGGCGGAGATATCCGTTATCCCCCGGCTGCTGAGATTCAGCTCCTTCACATCGGACTTGAAGGTTACGCCGCCCAAAGTGATGTCCGCCGCGTCCTCCTGATTGGCGTCGCTGTGGATGGCGCAGTTGGGCAGAGCGGAGGACAGGGCCTGAAGCTGCTCCTCGCTGACGGCAATGCCCTTGATGCTCAGGGTGCTCAGGTTTTCCAGGGAGTAAAGCGGTGAAAAATCGGTGATGGGGTTATTGTCCAGATACAGGGTGCGCAGTCCTGTCAGTTCCGCCAGGGCGCGGATATCGGAAATGTTATTTCTCGACAAATCGAGGGCGCTCAGCCCGCCCAGAGTACTGAGGGCGCCGATATCCGTGATGCTGTTGCCAGACAGGTTCAGACTGGTCAGCGCATACAGCTTTGCCACCTGTTCCATCTCCCCATCCGTCAGGCCCATGTCCATCAGGCTCAGCGAAGCGGTGTTCATGTTGTATTCCGTACCGGCAATTTTCACCTTACCCGCGCTGTTCAAAGCATCTTTTCGTCTTTCCAGAGAAAGGATCCGCTCCGCCACCTCGCTTTCGTTGGTGTCCAGCAGGCGCAGCACCTCCAGGGCCTTGTCCAGGTTCCCCAGAGACTCATAGCAGTCCGCCATCAGCATCAGGCACTCCTGGGTCTGGTCCACGGAGGCGGCCTTGCGCAGGTCGGTCAGGGCACTGTCATAGTCACCGCTGGCATAGCTCTCCACCGCTCTGTTGTAATAGGCGCTGTAGCTGCGTTTTTCGGAGGCAGTGCGCAGCACGATGGCGATGACCACGATCAGCACCACGGCGGCGATGGTCCCCATGACATACAAACCGCGCTTGGATATATTCAGCTTTGTTTTCAGCCTGCTGAACCAGCCGGGTTCGTCCACAGCCTGATGGCTGCCCGTCACCGTCTGGCGCGAG
>SAMEA3663015__coassemble_839_pt1 | contig 10702 bp, 9 predicted proteins | sample SAMEA3663015__metabat2_high_PE_021 | metagenome-assembled genome bin SAMEA3663015 (sample SAMEA3663015) | pig gut metagenome | biome: pig gut; feature: pig-associated habitat; material: faeces | place: France | collected 2012
CGGTCTCCTTGTCCAGACCGTAGGCCAGAGCGGCCGCGGTGGGCTCGTTGATGATGCGCTTGACATCCAGACCGGCGATGCGGCCGGCGTCCTTGGTGGCCCGGCGCTGTGCGTCGGTGAAGAAGGCGGGAACGGAGATGACCGCCTCGGTGACGGTCTGGCCCAGATAGGCCTCAGCGTCGGCCTTCAGCTTCTGAAGGATCATGGCGGAGATCTCCTGGGGGGTGTATGCCTTGTTGTCAACGGTGACTTTGCAGTTGGAGCCCATCTCGCGCTTGATGGAGGAGATGGTGCGGTCCGGGGTGGTGATTGCCCGGCGCTTTGCCGCCTGGCCTACCACACGCTCGCCGTTCTTTGCGAAAGCAACGACAGAGGGAGTGGTGCGTGCGCCCTCAGCGTTGGCGATGACGACAGCCTCGCCGCCTTCCATGACGGCTACGCAGCTGTTGGTGGTACCAAGATCTATTCCTATGATTTTACCCATTGTTATTTCCGCCTGTATATCAGACTCTTTTTTACAAATCTATCAACTAAAACGGCTCAGCCGTATCAGTTTGCTACTTTGACCATGGCGAAACGGATAACTTTTTCGCCCATCATGAAGCCCTCCTGGAAGACTTCCACGATCTCGTTTTCGCCCTTTTCCTCATCCTCCACATGCATGACCGCATTGTGCAGGCTGGGGTCGAACTTCTGACCCAGACACTCTATTTTGGTAGCGCCCAGTTTTTCCAGCGTGGTATTGAACTGGGTCATGATCATTTCCACGCCCCGGCGGTAGGCCTCGTCCTCGGTGTTCTGGGCAAGGGCCCGGACCAGGTTGTCATAGACCGGAAGGAACTTTGCCACCGTGTCGGACTTGATGTCGGCGTACAGGCTGTCTTTTTCCTTCTGGCTGCGCTTGCGGTAGTTGTCATACTCGGCCAGCAGCCGGAGATAGCGGTCGTTTGCGCCTTTCAGCTCCTCGGCGGGGCTGCTCTGCTCTTCCTTTTTCTCCCCGGCCGCCTTGCTCTCCTTCTTGTCCTGCTTTTTATCGGAGGGCTTTTCTTCGGTCTTCTTTGCCTCGGCCTTGGCCTCTTCCTTCAGCTCCGGTTCCTGCTGGGATTCAGGGGTCTTTTTATCTTCGCTCATTGGTATCATCTCCCTTGATTATCAGTTTGTTGTGCAAACCCTCCGGCGGAGACTCGCCGCCGCCCAGACGCTTGGAGAGCTGAGAGGCGAGAAAGCCCAGCTTGGCGGCCACGGTGGAGTAATCCATCCGTGTGGGGCCTACTACGCCGATCAGGCCTTTGGTATTGTCCCCCGCGTCGTAGGTCGCGATCACAACGCTGGAGTCTTTCAGCTCCTCCGCCACATTTTCCGGCCCGATAAACACCCTTACCTCGCTGCCGTCCAGACTGTCTGCCGCGGGGAGGATGTGACCGCCGCCGGAGAGATAGCTCATCAGGCGGTGGGCCTTGTCCGGGTCCCGGAATTCAGGCTGGTTCAGCAGCCGGTTTTCGCCGGTGATGAAGGCGGAGGGGGTGTTGGCCTCGGTCAGCACCTCAATGGCAAAGGCGGCGATCACGGAGGCGATCCCCATGGTGTCATCCGCGGCCCGCTCGGTGGAGCTGATCAGCAGGGGGGTGATCTGCTCGTTGTCGATGCCGGTGAAGCCGGCATTGAAGAGGGTGGAGAGTTTCTGCACCATGCTCTGATCCACGGAGATGGGCAGATGCACTAATTTGTTTTTGACGCTGTTGTTGGAAAGCATCACCACGATGATGAAGGTGTTGGCGTCCACATAGATCAAGTCAAAACGCTTGATGGTGACGGTGCTCTGGGCGGTGAGGGCCAGCGCGGGATAGTCGGTGAGCTGGGAGGCCAGGCGGCCAATGCCGCTTATGGCGTCGTCCAGCTGCTGGAGCTTTACGTTCAGGCGGCGGTTGATCTCCTCCGTCTCCTCCAGGGAGAGCTTCTGCTTTTCCATCAGCTCGTTGACGTACATCCGGTAGCCCATGGGGGTGGGTACCCGGCCGGCGGAGGTGTGGGGCTGCTCAAGGTAGCCCATGTTTACCAGCTCCGCAAGCTCATTGCGGATGGTGGCGGAGGAACAGCCCAGACCGGCGTTTTGGGCAATGACCTTGCTGCCCACCGGCTCTGCGGTGCGGATGTATTCATCCACCACTGCGGCGAGTATTTTCTTTTTCCTCTCGCTGATCGCCATTTCCTGACCTGCCGTTTCGCATTTTAGCACTCACGGCCAACGACTGTTGGCACTCTTTGCTTTCGAGTGCTAATATACCATTCGCCTTGCCCTTTGTCAATAGTTTCGGCAGGGCAGGGGCTTAAAATTCACATTTTGGACACGAACCGTACACAGCGGGGAAAAATCTGTTCTCCTGCCGTTTTGAACATAAAAAGATCCCGCAAAAAAACGGGATCTTTCATAGCTTACAGGACAATTGTTTTATTCGTAAAGTTTCAGCAGCTTTTCAAAGGAGATGAACATCAGCGCCAGAAAGACAAACAGAAACAGGGGATAGAGCGCCACGCTGACCGTCTGGGCGATGAGTCCGAAAAGGGGCGGCATCAGGCAGGTACCCACATAGGCCGAGGCCATCTGCATGCCGATGATGGCCTGGGAATTGCCCGCGCCGAAAAAGCCGGGGGTGGAGTGGATCAGGCAGGGGTAGATGGGGGCGCTGCCAAGGCCGGCGATCACCAGACCCGCCAGCGTGGCCCCCCAGGGGGACGCAGAAGATCCCCAGCAGGATCAGGACAAAGCCTGTGCGTATCATGGCACGGTCATTCAGACGAAAGGTGAGAAAGCCGCCCAGGGCGCGCCCGACGGTGAGCCCCATATAGTACAGCGCCGCAAGACTTGCCGCTTTTTCCGCCGGCAGGCCGTTTTTCAGCACCAGATAGCTGCTGGCCCACAGCCCCGCCGTCTGCTCCAGAGCGCAGTAGCAGAAAAAGCAGATCAAAACCTCCCGTACGCCCCGGATGAACAGGGCCTGACGCAAAGTTACCGGCGCCATGGGGCGGCTTTGTTCTCCGTTTTCCGTGTGCTGCTTCCATATGGGCAGGCTCATCAGCAAAACAAAAGTGAGCACGATCTGCAAAACGGCGATATAGCCGTAGCCCGCGTGCCAGCTCTGCCCGGCGGTGATGGCCCGGCCCATAATGTGAGGGCCCACGGAGGCGCCGATGCCCCACATGCAGTGTAGCCAGCTCATGTGGCGGCTGGCGTAGTGCAGGGCCACATAGTTGTTCAGACAGGCGTCCACGCTGCCCGCGCCCAGACCGTAGGGCACGGCCAGCAGGCACAGCTGCCAGTAGGACCCGCTGAGGGCAAAGCCCCCCAGAGACACCGCGGTGAGACCCACGCTGAAGGCGGTCACCTTGCCCGGGCCGAAGCGGCGGGTCATGCGCTCGCTCATCAGGCTGGAGATCACGGTGCCGGCGGCGATGATCATGGAGATCAGCCCCGCGCTGGACAGGGGGACATTCAGCTCCGTATACATGCTGGGCCAGGCGGAGCCCAAAAGGGCGTCGGGCAGGCCCAGGCTGATAAAAGCCAGGTAGATCAGAGGTAAAAGTAAACTGGTCATATAAACGCGTATTTTTTCAGCCGCTCCATGGCCTTTTGAAGCTGGCTCAGGGGCAGGGCCAGATTCATGCGGATGGAGTCAGGATAAATGAAAGCCTCCCCGTCCTGCCAGATGACGCCGCAGCGGACGCCCCGGCCCAGAAGCTCATGCAGCGTAAGTCCGTGTTCACGGAGCCACTGACTCACATCCAGAAACAGCATATATGTACCCTCCGGACGCATGGCCCGGACGCCGGGGAAGTTATCGCGGATAAAGCCGCAGGCGTAGTCAAAGTTTTTGTCCACCACGTCCACCATCTGCCCGGCCCATTCCTCGCCCTCCGGGCTGTAAGCGGCGATCAGGGCGTGCATGGACAGAACGTTGCAGCTGTTGTAATGGCTCATGTCCCCCCGGCGCTCCAGACGGCGGCGCAGATAGGGATTGTACACGATGTGGTAGGAGCCAATCAGACCGGCCAGGGAGAAGGTCTTGCTGGGGGCATAGAGGGCGATGGTGCGCTGCCGGGCATCCTCGGACACGGACTGAGTGGGGACATGCCTGTGCCCGGGCATGATGATGTCGGACCAGATCTCGTCGGAGACCACCAGACAGTCGTTGGCGGCGTATACCTCCATGGCCTTTTCAATCTCCCAGCGCTCCCACACTCTTCCGCAGGGGTTGTGGGGGGAGCAGAAGATAGCGAAGTGAATATCGTGCGCTTTGAGCTTTGCGTCCATGTCCTCATAGTCCATGCGCCAGATGCCCTCGTCATCACGCTTTAGCTGGCTGTGGACAATGACTCTGCCGGTGTCCTCCATGGTGTGGGTGAAGCCCACATAGGTGGGGGAGTGGATCAAAATCTTGTCGCCGGGGTTAGTGAAGGCCTGCACGGCGGAGCTGACGCCGCCCAGAACCCCGTTTTCATAGCCAATGTGCTCCTTTTTCAGCTCAGTGACGCCGTTGCGGCGGCTCTGCCAGCGGATAATGCTGTCGTAATATTCGTCGGACAGCGGAAAATAGCCCAGAAAAGGGAAGTCCAGCCGGTCCTGCATGGCCTTTAAAATCGGAGGCGCCACGGGAAAGCTCATGTCCGCGATCCACATGGGAATGACGGAAAAGCCCTCGTCCACGGTGAAGCCGTCGAACGGAATGATATCCGCGGCGGTGCAGTCGTGCCCCGCCCGGTCCAGAACGGTGGTAAAATCGTATTCCATATCTTTCTCCTGTATGTATTGTCCCCCCAAAGCAGGCCTTGGGGGGATATATCTGTGCATTAGTTGAGGAAATCTCTCAGCTTCTTGGAGCGGCTGGGGTGGCGGAGCTTGCGCAGGGCCTTGGCCTCGATCTGGCGGATACGCTCACGGGTGACATTGAACTCCTTGCCCACCTCTTCCAGGGTGCGGGTGCGGCCGTCCACGATGCCGAAGCGCAGCTCAAGAACCTTCTTTTCCCGGGGGGCCAGGGTGTCCAGCACCTCTTCCAGCTGCTCGCGCAGCAGGGAGAAGCTGGCGGCCTCGGAGGGCTCAGAGGCGTCCTCGTCGGGCAGGAAGTCGCCCAGCTTGGAGTCCTCCTCCTCGCCGATGGGGGTTTCCAGACTGACCGGCTCCTGGGCGATCTTCAGGATATCCCGGACCTTTTCCACCGGCATATCCATCTCGGCGGCGATCTCCTCGGCGGAGGGGTCGTGGCCCAGCTCCTGGAGAAGCTGGCGGGAAACGCGGATGGTCTTGTTGATGGTCTCCACCATGTGTACGGGGATGCGGATGGTGCGGGCCTGGTCCGCGATGGCGCGGGTGATGGCCTGGCGGATCCACCAGGTGGCGTAGGTGGAGAACTTGTAGCCCTTGGTGTGGTCAAACTTTTCCACCGCTTTGATCAGACCCAGGTTGCCCTCCTGGATCAGATCCAGAAACAGCATGCCCCGGCCCACATAGCGCTTGGCGATGGAAACCACCAGACGGAGGTTGGCCTCAGTCATGCGCTTTTTCGCCTCTTCGTCGCCGTCGGCCATGCGCTCGGCCAGCGCGACCTCCTCATCCGGCGTAAGCAGCGGCACTTTGCCGATCTCCTTCAGGTACATGCGCACGGGGTCGTCGGTGGAGAAGCTGTCGGCCAGCTCGTCGGTCCGGCTGATCTCCTCTTCCGTGACCTCTTCGATGTCCGCAATATCCTCCACATCAGGCAGCATATCGTCGTCAATGGGGGGCAGCACGTCTGTGGATGCGATGTCAATGTCGATGTTGTTCTGCTCCAGGGTCTCGTAGAATTTGTCGATGACCTCCCCGTCCAGATTCATTTCCTCAAGACATTCCAGTTCCTTGGCGCTGAGCTTTCCGGCCTTCTTGCCCTTTTCGATCAGATCGTTCAGGCGCTCCTCCGGGGTCTTGGCCGGGGTCTCCGGCGCGGCGTCCTTCTTCTTTGAAGCGCTTTTCTTCTTGGGCTTGGGCTGCTCCGCCGGCGCTTTTGCTTCTTCCAGAAGTGCGTCAGCCATGGCTTCCAGTTCCTTTTCGGTGTAATTACGTTCTTCAGACATTGCTTTATCCCTCATATCCTTTTGTTTCTCTTAATTTGTCCGCAAGGGCCCGCAGGTCGGACACCTGCCGCCCCTGCTCCCTGCGTTCTCTTATTCTTTTTATGTAATCTGCCAGGGCGCGGTCGCCTCTGGACAGCAGCTCGGGTTTTTGCAGCAGACTCACCAGCAGGGACATCTCCTGGCCGGTCAGCGCTCCGCCCAAAGTGGCGGTGGACGGTGTTTCGCCTCGTTTTATTTTATCCCGCAGGACGGAGTAGATATGTCCCAGCGCGGGGGAGGAAAATTCTTCCGGCGCGGGAAGGGCCGCGCTCTTGGCCAATGCCGGGTCCAGGTACAAAAGCCGGATAATCCCCTCTTCGGCGGCGGCGGAGGAAGGGTCCTCATAGCGCAGGGCTTTGTCCTCCGGCTGAAGCTGCCGCTCGGGCCGGCTCTGCTGCCGCTCCTCGCTGCCTCTGGCCTGGGTCACCAGCTTTTTGCGCCGGCGCTCCACCTCTTTTGTCACCGCGTCGGCGCTGACGCCGGACATGGAGGCCACCCGCATGGCGTAGACCTGGCGCTCAACCGAACCGGGCAGCCTTGCCACCAGGTCGGAGGCTTCCTTGAGAAATTCCACCTTTTGCTCGTCAACAGACAGGTCGTACTTGTCCGTTACGGCGCGCAGCCGGTAGTCGATCTGGTTTTCCGAGGCCTCCAGCAGATTGCGGAAAGCGTCGGCCCCTTTGAGTTTGATGAACTCGTCCGGGTCCTTCGCGCCGCTCATGCGCAGAACCTTCACCTTCAGGTCCAGCTTTTCCAGAATGCCGATGGCCCGCTGGGCGGCCTTGATGCCGGCCCCGTCGTTATCGTAAGCGATGATGACCTGATTGGTGTACCGGGAGATAAGCCGGGCCTGCTCCGGCGTCAGGGAAGTGCCCAGAGAGGCCACGGCGGAGTCGAAACCCGCCTGATGCAGCGATACCACGTCTATATTTCCCTCTGAGAGGATTATATATCCGCTTTTTGATTTTTTAGCCAGATTCAGGGCGAAAAGGTTGCGGCTTTTGTTGAACACAAGGGTTTCGGGGCTGTTCATGTACTTGGGCTCCCCGTCGCCCAGAATACGGCCGGAAAAGCCGATGACGTTGCCCCGCACGTCGATGACGGGGAACATCAGGCGGTTGCGGAAGGTGTCGTAGTAGCCGCCTTTTTTGCCCTTGCGGACAAGGCCCGCGTCGAACATCTCAAAGTCCGTGTAGCCCTTTTCCCGCATGGCCTTTTCCAGACTGTCCCAGGTGTCCGGGGCAAAGCCGATGCCGAAATTTTTGGCCGTGGCGGGGCCGATGCGGCGCTTGGCCATATAGTCTCTGGCAGCGCCCCCCTGAGCGGTGGAGAGCTGGGCATAGAAAAACCTGGCCGCGTCCCGGTTCAGCGCCAGCATACGGGAGCGCTTGCGGCTCTCCCGGTCGTTTTCCTCCTCGGGCATGGGCATTCCGGCCCGTTTGGCCAGAAACTCCACTGCCTCGGGGAAGCTGAGATTTTCGATCTCCATGATGAAATTGATCACCCCGCCGCCCTTGCCGCAGCCGAAGCAGTGGTAGATCTGCTTGTCCGGCGAGACGGAAAAGGAGGGGGTCTTTTCACTGTGAAAGGGGCAGAGCCCGAACATGTTGGAGCCGCTTTTCTTGCCCAGCCGCACATAGCCGGACACCACGTCCACAATGTCGTTGCGCTCCGTCAGCTCAGTGAGGAAACTCTCGGAAAAGGCCATTACATTACCTCATTTGACGGTCCAGGCAAAAGGGATGAACAGCTGGCCGTATTTCTCCATGGCGTAGCCGTCGGTCATGCCGGAGATATAGTCGCAGGCGGCCCGCTCCCGGCCCTCCCGCTCGATCACCGGGCGGAAGTCCTCCGGCAGCTTGTCGGGATGCTGCACATAGTAGTCGTACAGCCGGCTCAGAATGCCGTCCACCTTGCTCTCCTCGCCTTTGGCCTGGGGGTTGGTGTAGACGTCAGAATACATGAAACTGTGGAAAAAGTCAAAGGTCTCCTGCATTTTGGGAGACATTTTCAGCGCACCGCCCCCGCTGTTTTGGATCAGGTCGGTGAGGATGGCATTGATGCGCTCGCTGTTTCGCATACCGCAGTTGCGGTGGATGATTTCCGGCACCTGGTCCTCGGTCAGGATCCCGGCGCGGATGGAGTCGTCCAGGTCGTGGTTTATGTAGGCGATGCGGTCGCAGAGCCGGACCGTTGTGGCCTCCAGGGTGTCGTCCGGCGCGCCGTGGGTGTGGTGCAGGATGCCCATCCTGGTCTCATAGCACAGGTTCAATCCCTTTCCGTCCCGCTCCAGGATATCCACCACCCGCAGGCTCTGTTCATAGTGCTTGAAGCCGCCGGGGTAGATGCGGTTCAAGGCCCGTTCACCCGCGTGGCCGAAGGGGGTGTGGCCCAGATCGTGGCCCAGGGCGATGGCCTCGGCCAGATCCTCGTTTAAGTTCAGCGCTCTGGCCACCGTGCGGGAAAGCCGGCTGACCTCCAGCGTGTGGGTCAGGCGGGTGCGGTAGTGATCCCCCTCGGGCTGGAGGAAGACCTGGGTCTTGTGCTTCAGGCGGCGGAAGGACTTGGAGTGGGTGATCCGGTCAATGTCCCGCTGAAAGCAGGTGCGGATACTGCACTCCTCCTCCGGCGTCAGCCGCCCGGCGGAGTTTTCGGACAAAACACCGTACGCGCCGATGAATGTATGCTCGGCCAATTCCCGTTCCCGTCTGGGACATGACATACCTGTCACCGCCTTCCATATAAAAAGAGAAGAATAGTGAGCAGTTTACCCGCTCACTATTCTTATACGACGCAATTTTTTATTTCCCTTTATTTTTTTGAAGATTTTTTTCCGCGCCCTGTTATTTCAGCGGCACGGCCCGGAAGGCCTCGCCGGTGAGGGCGGCGGTCACCGCCCCGGCGCTGAGGTCGAAGATGCGGGCCTTGAAATCCTCCGCCCGTTCCTCGGGCACAAGGGCCCGGATGGTCACGGCGGCGGCGTAGTCCATATCCGTGACAATGCCGTCAAAGGCGGCAACTTCCAGCTTCAGCCGCTCGGCCAGAGCGTAGGAGCAGGGCAGCTCCGCCTCCACCCAGCGGCGCACCACGGAGACACCCGCCGCGTCCAGGGCGTCCTTGGCGCTTTTGGTGTAGGCCCGGAGCAGGCCGCCGGCGCCCAGCAGCACCCCGCCAAAATAGCGGGTCACCACGCAGACCACGTTGCACAGCCCCTCCCGGCGGAACACCTCCAGCATGGGGATGCCGGCAGTGCCCTGGGGCTCCCCGTCGTCGGAGTAGCGCTCAGCCCCGTCCCGGATGATGTAGCACCAGCAGTTGTGCCGGGCGTCGTAATATTTCTTTTTCATCTCGGCGATGAAGGCCTTGGCCTCCTCCTCGCTCTCCACCCGGCGCACATGGCCCAGAAAGCGGGAGCGCTTCTCCGTAAATTCCGCCTCGCCCGGCCCGGTGGGGATGTAGTATTCAGTCATTGCTCCCAGTCCTCCCGGCTGACAGAGTAATAGAGGGCCTTCCGCGTCTCGTTGAAGGCGGGGACGAACCAATCCTGAGTGCAGCGGTATTGGAAGCCGCACTTTTCGATCACCCGGCGGGATTTTTCGTTGCCTGCAAAATGGCTGCACCAGACCCGCTCCGCCCCCTTTTCAAAGCAGCGGCGGAGAAGAAAGCGCACCGCCTCCGGGATATAGCCCTGCCCCCAGAAGGGCACGCCGATCCAGTAGCCGATCTCCGGCTCGCCTTCGCCCAGAGAGACCTCGGAAGGGAAAATGCCGATGCTGCCCACAGGCTCGTCGCTGCCCTTGATGGTGACGGCCCAGGTGATCTCATTGGCCGCCTTTCCGTCATTCATCAGCACTGTGCGCAGGATATGCAGGCTGTCCGCCTCGTCCTGATGTACCGCCCAGCCGGCGGCAGGCCCCACCCGGGGGTCTTTTGCATAGTGATAAAGGTCTGCGGCGTCATCCTCCCGCCAGGGGCGCAGGATCAGCCGCCGGGTTTCCAGAACGCTCAATCTTCCCAGTCCTCCTTGGGCTCCGTATAGCCGGGGATAAATTCCCTGATCTTGCCGAAGGTCTCCGGCGTGACCACCGCCTCCGCCTCGATCCCCTCGTCGGTGTACTCCAGGCGGAGCACCTTGGCCTCCCGGTTCAGCATGTCCGCGATACCGGCCTTCGCATAGGGGATCTTCAGCGTCACCTGCTTTTTGCCCCGGTCCAGCATTTCCAGCAGCTTTTTCACCAGCAGGTCCGCCCCCTCGCCGCTGCGGGCGGAGATGCAGACCACATTGTCCCCGTGGGGCAGGATGCCGATATAGGCGTCACACTTGTTGTATACCCGCAGGCAGGGGGTGGCCTCCGCGCCCAGCTGGCGGATTAGCTCGTCCACCACCCTGGCCTGTTCCTCCCACTCGGGGTTGGAGATGTCGATCACATGCAAAAGCACGTCGGCGTAGCTTAATTCCTCCAGCGTGGCCTTGAAGGCCTCGATCAGGTGGGTGGGGAGCTTTCGGATAAAGCCCACGGTGTCGGACAAGAGCACCTCCTGGGTCTCGTCCAGACGC
>SAMEA3663015__coassemble_850_pt1 | contig 10594 bp, 7 predicted proteins | sample SAMEA3663015__metabat2_high_PE_021 | metagenome-assembled genome bin SAMEA3663015 (sample SAMEA3663015) | pig gut metagenome | biome: pig gut; feature: pig-associated habitat; material: faeces | place: France | collected 2012
GCCCCGCCCCTACAATCGCACCACAAAACATGGTTGTAGGGGCGCATCATGATGCGCCCGCCAAAAAACCACTCTGTCATTCTGAACCCCGTATGGCTATGCTTGCCGTTCTGTTCACGGGATTCTTCGCCGCTTCGCGGCTCAGAATGACAGGTAAATGAAAAAAGTGACGAAGGATCCCGTATTCAGAAGAAAAACCTTCTGTTTACGGGATCCTTCGCTGCGCTCAGGATGACAGTTTTTTATACCAGCTTTTCCATCTCGTCCACCATCTCGCCGAAGAGCTGAAGGGCGGAATTGACCGGGTCGGGAGTGCTCATGTCCACGCCGGCGATCTTCAGCAGGGAGATGGGATCGCTGCTGCCGCCGCTGGAGAGGAACTTCTTGTAGTCGGAAACGGCGGTCTCGCCCTCGCTGAGGATGCGGTTGGCGATGGCCACAGCGGCGGAGAAGCCGGTGGCGTACTGGAACACATAATAGTTATAGAAGAAATGGGGGATGCGGGCCCACTCCAGGGCGATCCCGTCATCAGACACCATATCCGGGCCGAAGTACAGCTTGTTCAGCTCGTGGTACTTGGCGGAGAGGGCGTCAGCGGTCAGGGCCTCGCCCCGCTCGGACATGCGGCCGATCTCCAGCTCAAACTCGGCAAACATGGTCTGGCGGTAGACCGTGCCCTTGAAGGAATCCAGGAAGTGGTTGATGAGATAAGCCCGCTGCTTTTTGTCCGTGGTCTTTGCCAGCAGATGGCGCATGAGCAGCACTTCGTTGCAGGTGGAGGCCACCTCAGCCACAAAGATGACGTACTCGCTGGTGCTTACCGGCTGATATTTGCAGCTGTGGTAGCTGTGCAGGGCGTGGCCCATCTCATGGGCCAGGGTGAACATGCTGTCCAGGGTGTCCTTGTGATTTAACAGCACATAGGGGTGGGGCCGGGAGTTGCCGGAGGAATAGGCGCCGCCCCGCTTGCCCTCGTTCTCATAGACGTCGATCCAGCGGTTATTGAAGCCCTCCTTCAGCAGCTCCACATAGTCGTCGCCCAGGACCTGCAGGGCCTCCAGCACGGTCTCCTTGGCCTGTTCATAGCTGATCTTCTCGGCGGCGTCGGCCACGATGGGGGTGTACACGTCGTACATGTGCAGCTCGTCCACGCCCAGCATCTTCTTGCGCAGGGAGACATAGCGGTACATCTTGTCCAGATTGGCATGGACCGCCTCGATCAGGTTCAGATAGACCTCCTGGGGCACTTCCGTCTCATCCAGGGCCGCGGCCAGGGTGTTGGGGTATTTCCGCGCGGCGGCAAAGAAGCGGCGCTGCTTGAACTCCGCGTCCAGGGTGGAGGCGATGGTGTTTTTAAACTCGCCCAGGCGGTCATAGTAAGCGTCAAAGGTGTTTTTGCGCAGTACCCGGTCGCTGCTCTCCAGCAGAGGGACAAAAGAGCCGCCGGTGAGCTGATGCTTTCCGCCGTCCTTGTCCTCCACTTCCGGGAACTTCAGGTCCGCGTTGCGGAACACGCTGCCGATATTGTCCGGGCTCTGGGCCATCTCGCCCGCGGCGGCCAGAAGGGTCTCCTCTGCCGGCGTCAGAATGTGCTCTGCCCGGCGGCGGATACGGTACAGGCTGCGGCGGTAGGTCTCCAGCTCGGGCTGGGCCACAAAGAACAGGTTCAGGGTATCCTCGGGGATAGCCATGATCTCCGGCGTGGCAAAGGCCGCCGCGCTGGAGATGGCCACAAAAGTGCTCATGGCCTTGCCGCGCATGTCCTGATACACGCTGTTGCCCTGATCCTGATCGTTTTTGCAGCTGGCGTAGCCATACAGGGGAGACAGGCGCAGCTCCACCTCGTCCTCCAGCCGGAAGAAGGAGAGCAGCATCTCCGCGCTCTCACCCAGCTTGCCCTGGAAGGCGGCAATGCGCCTGGGCATCTCCTTCAGGGCCTCGTTCTCTTTGTACCAGGCCTCGTCGCTTTCAAACATGTCGCCCAGGTTCCAGGTAAGCTCCTCGGGAACCTCGCTTCTTTTGGGAATTTTATTTTCTGCCATGGATTGACCTCCGTTGTAATTGATGAAATAACGGTCTTATTATACCACATTGTTATGCTCCTTGCAATTGCCGCCTTTCATCCGAATATACTTGTAAAAAAGCGAAAGGATGATCCAATGGAAGTATACATTGTACGCCCGGGGGACAGTCTGTGGAGCATCGCCGGCCGCTACGGCACCAGCGCGGAAGAGCTGGCCCGCATCAACCAGCTCAATGACCGCTCCCGTCTGGTGCCCAAGCTGGCGCTGCTGGTCCCCTCGGCGGAGACCGGCAGCCGCCCGGGGATCGAGGTAAACGGCTATGCCTATTCCAACATCGCCCAGAGCGTATTGAACGAGACCCTGCCCTATCTCAGCTTTCTCTGCCCCTTCAGCCATCACATGACCGCTGCCGGGGAGCTGATCCCCATCCCGGACAGCGCCATGGTGGACGCCGCCCGGGCAAATTCGGTAGCTCCCCTGCTGACCATCACCAACCTGGGCGAGAACGGCGGCTTCTCCGGCGACATCGCCCACGCGGTGTTCACCAATCAGCAGGTGCAGGACCGATTTTTTGAAAATATGTTTTCCGCGCTGCACCAAAAACCCTATTACGGTGTGAATTTCAACATTGAGTACGTCTACCCCTACGATCGGGACAGCTACAGCCAGTTTCTCCGCCGCTCCTCCGAAGCCCTCCACGCCCAGGGCTATTTTCTCAGCACCGCCATTGCCCCCAAGGAGAGCGACAGCCAGGAGGGCCTTCTCTACACGGCCCACGACTACGAGGCCCACGGCCGCTGGGCCGACCGGGTAATCATCATGACCTATGAATGGGGCTATACCTACAGCGCACCCCAGGCCGTTTCTCCTGTGAACCGGATCCGGCGCGTTTTGGAATACGCGGTGACAAAGATCCCCCCGGGAAAAATTCTGATGGGCTTTTCCAACTATGGCTACAACTGGAACCTGCCCTGGAAGCAGGGGGACGCGGCCCGGGTGATTGCCAACGCCGCGGCGCTGAACCTGGCGATCTCTACGGGGGCGGACATCAAATTCGACAAGAGCGCCCAGGCACCCTTCTTCACCTATACCGACAGCGCGCTCCAGCGGCATTTGGTCTGGTTTGAGGACGTGCGCAGCGTCTATGCCCGGCTCCAGCTGGTGAAGGAATTCGGCCTTGCCGGGATCAGTTACTGGACCGTGAATCAGCTTTTCCGGCCCGGCCTGTTGCTTCTGCAGAGCATGTACAGCGTGGAGAAGATCATTTAATTCTTTTTTATCCTATAAGCCCGACAGATTCTCCGGGACGGTGGAACAGGTCCGCCGGGGGGCAGTAAACCGCTTCTTCTCAGGTTTGTTCAGCAATGTAAATTGCGGCCTTGGACTGAACGATCTCCGCTGTCTGCCGGGCGGTCTTTCCGCCGGAGAAAAAGGGCTGTGCCTCCCTCCAAATCAAGTCAGTAAGAGCGGTGTTGTTGTCATAGACGCAACTGACTGCGCTGATGGCATTGCGGAGCATGTCCGCAATACGGCTGTCTGTTTCCTGGATCGTCACATCATTTCCGAAGGGATCTACCGTGTGCATTTTCCCGCCGGAGGCGACCCAATTCGCATAATCGTCGATTAGAGAATCGAAACCGGTTTTCGTAGCGGGCAAAGCGCGGCCGGCCAGTTCGGTCTGGTATTGGTCATATAAAAATGTGCGGAGAAAGGTCCATGCGCCCTCCTTGTCCTTACAATCCGCCGATATGCCCAAAGCGATATAGGGCTTTATGGCTGTTCCACCGTTTTCGGCAGACGGCATCCCGTAAAGCCGCATGTTGCCGTGAAAATAAGCGTTAAAAGCCACAAGGTCGTAGATACTTAAGATCTCCCGCAGGGAGAGCAGCTGCTTTCCGGTGTAGACCATGTTGATCTGTTTGCTTGTGTCGCTCGTATCGGGAAGCCCTGCCGCAAATTCCAGCAGAGCGGCAAATTGCTCGCTGTCAAAGCGGCAGCTTCTGTTTTCCCAATTGACAAAGACGGTGTCGCTCAGCGATACCATCGTGTCAGTATAGTCCCTCTTGGACATGGCAATCCCAAAGGGGTTTTCCCCGTCCCCCATTTTTTCATAGAGGTCCAGCATTGCCGTCAGGTCAAGAGGGGCCTCTGTGCCGATATTGTCCGGATCTCCTGCCAGACTCAGAATACCGTAAGCCGGGATAAGGGTATACAGTTTGCCCTCCGTCTCTGTCTGTGCCAGCAGTTCGGGCAGTAGTTTCATATTTTTCAGCGTGTCGTCTTTTTCGATAAAGGAGTACAGATCCACAAGGCGTCCGGTCTTTTCATACTGCTTGCGGGGCAGGGTCAGCAGATCGTAAATATCCGGGCCGTTTCCGGACAGAATATCCAGCTCCAGCTGGTCAAGACCGGTCGTACTGCCGTCGGATCGGTTATACTGGGAATAGTCGATGACTTCTATCTGATATTTTTCGCTGGAAGCATTAAAGTCCGCGGCGATGTCCGCCACAGAAAAGGGATCCATGGTGCCGAGCTTCAGCGTGACCAGCTCATCATAAGGGACAGATGAGGGCTTGAGGATCACCGCCGTATAGGCGTCATAGTACAGAAATTTCCCTTCGCCCAGGCTCTGCACGGCGGCATTTGTCCCGTTTACCCCGGAGGCGGTCCAGTTGAAAATCTCGAAGGTCTCCTTGCTGTCACCGTCCACGCCCAGCAGAGCGCTGCCGTTATCCAGATAAAAAGCACATTCTGTGCCGCTTACAAGTTTTACACTATTTCCGTTCATATCCATGCGGAAATCATGCTGTACCATGCTGTCGCTGTTGTCGTCCATCGTGCCGCAGGAAATAAAGAGTTGGTCGCCGCATGCTGCAATGTCATAGATGGCAAGATAATTTCCGCTTACCGGAAGCGAAAGCTCCTCCCGGACATAGCGGTATCTCTCCTGCCCATCAGAAGCTGCGCCCTGCCCGCCATCCTGCTGCTTTGCACAGGAGCATAAGCAAAGCAGGACCGCGGCTGCCAGGGCCAGAAGAAAACCTTTCTTTCGCATCGCACAATTCCTCCTTTTCTGAATATGACGATCCAGGACATGCAATTATTGCTTTACAGCGGAAAAATTTCCCCCGGTTTTCACCGGGGGATAAGTGTTTCTGTGGGATTATTTCTTCTTGCTCTTGATGTACTTGTCTATGCTCTTTGCGCCGGTTTTGCCTGCGCCCATGGCCAGGATGACGGTGGCCGCGCCGGTCACGGCATCGCCGCCGGCGAAGACGCCCTCGCGGGAGGTCTGGCCGTTCTCGTCCGCCTCGATGCCGCCCTTCCTGGTGGTGTTCAGGTTCTTGGTGGTGCTGCGGATCAGGGGGTTGGGGCTGGTGCCGATGGCGATGACCACCGCGTCGCAGTCCAGCACCCAGTTGGAGCCCTCCACGGGGACAGGACGGCGGCGGCCCTTCTCGTCCGGCTCGCCCAGCTCCATCTTCTGCAGCTCAATGCCCACCACATGGCCGTTCTCGTCGCCCTTGATGGAGACGGGGTTATTGAGCAGCATGAACTCGATCTCTTCGGGCTCTGCGTGCTCAACCTCTTCCTTACGGGCGGGCAGCTCGTCCTTGCCGCGGCGGTAGGTGATGTACACATGCTCCGCGCCCAGACGCTTTGCCACGCGGGCCGCGTCCATGGCCACGTTGCCGCCGCCGACGATGGCTACGCGGTTGAACTTCTTGATAGGCGTATCGTAATCGTCCCGGTAGGCCTTCATCAGGTTCACGCGGGTGAGGAACTCGTTTGCGGAGTACACGCCCAGCAGATTCTCGCCGGGGATGTGCAGAAACTGGGGCAGACCAGCGCCGGAGCCGATGAACACGGCCTCATAGCCGTCCTCAAACAGTTCGTCCACGGTCAGAGACTTGCCGATGATCACGTTGTTCTCGATCACGACGCCCATGGCCTTCAGGTTTTCGATCTCGGCGGCCACGATCTCCTTGGGGAGACGGAACTGGGGGATGCCGTAGACCAGAACGCCGCCAGCCTTGTGGAAAGCCTCAAAAATGGTCACGTCATAGCCCATCTTGCGCAGGTCGCCCGCGCAGGTCAGGCCCGCAGGGCCGGAGCCGATGACGGCGATCTTGTGTCCGTTGGATTCGGGCACGGTGACGGCGGGCTTGTCCTCTTTGGCCATGTGGTAGTCGGCCACGAAGCGCTCCAGACGGCCGATGCCCACGCTCTCGCCTTTGATGCCTCTGACGCACTTGCTCTCGCACTGCTTTTCCTGGGGGCAGACGCGGCCGCAGACGGCGGGCAGGGAGTTGGTGGAGGTGATGATGTCGTAAGCTGCGTCAAAGTCGCCCTCGGCCACCTTGGCGATAAACTCAGGGATGCGCACGGACACCGGGCAGCCGGTGCGGCACAGGGAGTTCTTGCAGTTGAGGCAGCGCTTTGCCTCGTCTATGGCCATCTCGGCGGTATAGCCCAGGGCCACCTCGTCAAAGTTTTTGTTCCTAACCAGAGGATCCTGCTCCGGCATGGGATTTTTCTGCATCTTCATATTAGCCATTGCGTTTTCCTCCCGTCATTTTGCAGATGTGCTGAGCGGCCTCATCCTGCTCGTCTTTATAGAAGGCGGCGCGCTTGAGGAGGGAGTCGAAATCCACCTCATGGGCGTCAAAGTCCGGGCCGTCCACGCAGGCGAACTTGGTCTCTCCGCCCACGATGACGCGGCAGCCGCCGCACATTCCGGTGCCGTCCACCATGATGGGGTCCAGGGAAATGATGGTCTTGATCCCGTAGGGGCGGGTGACGTCGGCCAGAAATTTCATCATGATATCCGGGCCGATGGCGATGACCCGGTCAAACTGGAGTTTGCCCTCGGCGATATTGGCCTCGATCTCCTGCTGAAGGTACTGGGTGGTGAAGCCCTTTTCGCCGTAGCTGCCGTCGTCCGTGCAGATGATGAGCTTGTCGGAGGCTGCCTTCAGCTCTTCCTTCAGGATGACGATGTCCGCACTGCGGAAACCGGCAATGAAGGTCACGTCGATGCCCAGCTTGTGCATCTCCTTGGCAATGGGGTAGGCAATGGCGCAGCCTACGCCGCCGCCGACCACGCAGACCTTCTGCAGGCCGTCCATCTCGGTAGCCTTGCCCAGGGGACCCACAAAGTCGGAGATATAGTCCCCCTCCTCCACGGTGTGGAGCATCTTTGTGGTGCGTCCGGCCGCCTGCACCATGACGGTGACGGTGCCCTTTTCCCTGTCCCAGCCGGCCACAGAGACGGGGACGCGCTCGCCCTGCTCATCCAGACGGAAGATGACAAACTGACCCGCCTGGGCGTGACGCGCTACCCGTGGGGCATGGATCTCGAAGAGGCAGATGGTTTTTGCCTCGTTCAGAAATCTTTTGGTTACGACCTTGTACATCAAAACACCTCAATTATTTATAGTTTTGTTCAGCTTGCTCTATTTTACTCTTCTATACGCCTAAAGTCAAACCCCATTGTATGAACTTTAACAAATTCAGCGCAAATCGTCCGGACCAGATCACCGGCAAATTACGCTTCCCTTGTCTCCGTCACATAGCGGACCACATAGTCGGCAAAGCGGCGGGTGGCGGGGCCGGCTTTCTCCCCGGCGGCGATGGCGATGCCGATGACGCGCTTAGCCTCCGGGATCAGGGGCAGCACATGAATATTGTCATGCCGGCCTTTCAAAAGCAGCTCCGGCATGATGCTCATGCCCAGTCCCTGCTCCACCATGGCGATGATGGCGTAATCGTCCTTGGTGTAAAAACGGACGTTGGGCTTCACCCCGGCGGCTTCCAGGGCCCGGCGGGCGTCATGGTCAGAGCTTTGAAGCAGGCTGATGAAAGGCTCCGTCTCGCACTCCACCAGGGGAAATTTGGGGTAGTTTTCAAAGCGGCTGCCCCTTGGCAATATGGCCAGCAGCCGGTCCTCCATCAGGGGGATACACTCGCAGTCCAGAGCGCAGGGCACATTCACAAAGCCGATGTCGATGCTGCCGTCCTGGAGCCACTGCTCCACATCGTGATAGTCGCCGTTTAACAGCCGGAAATCCACCTTGGGAAAGTCCTGCTGAAATTCCTTGAGCAGGGCCGGCAGCCAGTGGACAGCGACAGAGGTAAAGGCCCCGATCCGCACGGTGCCGCTTTCCAGGCCGCGAATGGCCGAGGCGGTCTGTTTCAGCCGCTCCGCGCTGCCCAGCAGGTCCCGCACCGCGGGGGCCATCCGTTCCCCTTCCCCTGTCAGCCGGATCCCCGCCCTGCTCCGCTTCAAAAGGGCAAAGCCCAGCTCCTCCTCCAGGCTGTTGATGCTGTGACTGACAGCAGACTGGGTGCAGCCCAGCTCCGCCGCCGCCTTTGTCAGGCTCCCCTGCTCCACCACGGTGATGAAGGCCTGATATTTCTGTATGTTCATTTCCCGTCCGCCTTTATATGAATTTTTTTCATGTTAATATGAATAAAATCAAGTACATTAATATTATACGCAAAAAACAGCAAAAAGCAAGAGAAAAGCGGCCTTTTGGCCCTTGTCTATTCCGACCATGGGTTTATACTTATCAGCATCCTCACAGAAAGGCGAGATCATCATGAACGCTTCAATTTACATTCTGATTTCCATTATCGTATACCTGCTGGGTATGCTGGCCATCGGCGCGTTTTATTCGAAGAGAAACAACAGCTCCGCCGATTTTTATCTGGGCGGGCGCAAGCTGGGACCTGTTGTGGTGGCTCTGAGTACGGAGGCCTCCGACATGAGCAGCTGGCTGCTGATGGGCGTGCCCGGTCTTGCCTATTTCTGCGGCCTGGCCGACGCCACATGGACGGTCATCGGCCTTGCGGTAGGTACATATCTGAACTGGCTGATCGTGGCCAAGCGGCTGCGCCGCTATTCGGTAAAGGTAAACGCCATTACCATCCCCGACTTTTTTGCCCACCGTTTCCGGGATAAGAGCGGACTGATCGAAGGGATCGCCGCGCTGATCATCATCGTTTTCTTTGTCCCCTATACCGCTTCCGGCTTTGCCGCCTGCGGCAAGCTGTTTACCAACCTCTTTGACGTGGACTACATGGCGGCCATGCTGGTAAGCGCCGCCGTCATTGTGGGCTACTGCGCAATGGGCGGCTTTATGGCGGCCAGTGTCACCAGCCTGATCCAGAGCATCGTGATGACCGTTGCCCTTGTGGTCATTCTGATCTTCGGCATCAATGTTGCCGGAGGCTGGGCTGCCGTGATGGAAAACGCCCGGTCCATCCCCGGATACCTGAGCATGACCGCCAGCACCAGCATCAGTTCTGCCGTTCCCGGGAAATACGGTTTTCTCAGCATTGTCTCCACCCTGGCCTGGGGCCTGGGCTACTTTGGCATGCCCCATATTCTCAACCACTTCATGGCCATCAAGGACGAGGAGAAGCTGAAGATCTCCCGCCGTGTGGGCGAGACCTGGGTGGTCATCTCCATGACCGTAGCCATCATCGTGGGTATCGTTGGCTTTGCCATGAGCCGCGTGGGAGCCATCACCACCTTTGAAAACGCCTCCGCCGCTGAGGCCGTCATTGTCCACATCGCCTCCCTGCTGGGGCAGAACGGCGTTCTGGCCGCCCTGCTGGCCGGTCTGGTGCTGGCCGGTATTCTGGCCTCCACCATGTCCACCGCCGACGCCCAGCTTCTGGCCGCTGCCTCCGCCATCTCCCACAACCTGCTCCAGGGCGTGTTCCACCTGAAGCTCTCCAACAAGCAGGAGATGTTCATCGCCCGCGTCACCGTGCTGGCCGTCGCGGTGCTGGGCGTGCTCTTCGCCCGCGACCCCGGCAGCTCCGTTTTCGGCATTGTCTCCTTTGCCTGGGCCGGCTTTGGCGCGGCCTTCGGTCCCGTGATGCTCTTCGCCCTGTTCTGGAAGCGCTGCAACCGTTACGGCGCTCTGGCCGGGCTGGTCACCGGCGGCGCGGTGGTGTTTATCTGGAAGTATCTTGTCCGTCCCCTGGGCGGAGCCTGGAACATCTATGAGCTGCTGCCCGCCTTCATCGCCGCCTGCATCGCCATTGTGGCCGTCAGCCTGCTGACCCCCGCGCCTGAAAAGGCCATCGTGGAGGAATTTGAGTCCGTAGGCAAGTAAACAAAACCGCGCGCGAAAAACCAGAGGCTTTATGCAAAAAGTCTCTGGTTTTTTCTGTTCTTTGTTTGACGCAGAGAAGTAAAAATGATATGATGGTCATACTGACAAATTTAAATTACAGGAGGGTTTTCTCATGCTGATCAACAACGCAAAAGTTTTTCGCGGCGGTCATTTTGAGACCGGCTCCATTGAATTCTCCCGGACCATCACCGGCTTCACCCCCGGCCCGGGCATTGACGTCAAGGGCGCCTATGTGGTGCCCGGTTTTATCGATGTGCACACCCACGGCGCTGCCGGGCTGGACGCCAGCGACTGCGCGGCGGAGGAGATCCCCGCCCTCTCCCAGTACTATTGCAGCCACGGCGTCACCTCCTTCTGCTTCACCACCATGACCATCCCGGAAACGGCGCTGGTGCAGGTGATGAACAACATCCGGGGCTT